>WNGE01001376.1_pt1 | contig 46203 bp, 45 predicted proteins | sample 5400651 | NCBI WGS metagenome assembly WNGE01 (sample SAMN13153370, study PRJNA577476) | soil metagenome | isolation source: 60 cm soil or saprolite under grassland replicate 2 | place: USA:California | collected 2016-06-15 | reverse complement strand
TGGACTGCTGGTTTCGTATCCTGGGGTTAGCTCAAACTGGGCTTTAGCATTGTTGCCCACCGCAAGAGCGTCTCGTGCGGCTTGGTAGTGCGTCGGCTGAGACGCAATCGCTTGCGCCCGGACCAGTTCCTGCGGTGAGACCCCACACAAGACCAGCGCGCCAACCAGCGCGCCAGCGATGAAGTGTTGTCCACGTTTTGTTTTAATCCTCATCTAAGTTCGCACTCACGTAGCCACAAGGTCTTGTTGAAGAACGGTTCCATCGATTGTAGAAGGCCAAGCTTACCCGTTTGATAGCAGCCTTCTGGTCATCCAAACGTTTACCAGGCACCACACCGCCAGGACCCAATGGATAACGATCGCAGGCCATAGAAATATGCTTTGCAACTTCAATCGAACTCCGGCATACACAAGGATCGCGGCGGTGGCGGCGTTGTAAACGAGCATGGCTGAGACGACGCTGGTCGCGGCGCTTCCACGTTCACCGTTTCTTGTCTGCCAGCAGGCGATAGCTAACGAAAGCAGCGCTGCGCCGGCAATCCTGCCCACAACCAAACCTCCGGGCGTATCGAGAGGCGCGCCAGCCAGTAATGAGACGGTCACCGCCGGTATGACCAGCAACGCCAGGCCGGCGGTAGCTTCCAGCAGTGCGCATGCAATAAGTAGAAGTTTGGTCATGGTGCTTTCTCTATAGGAGACACGAAGAGGCCTGCGCAGGCAGCGTTACATTGAAGGTCAAGCGCGAAAGCAGGCAGAACGTGACGGTCCTTCTCGTTCTCATGATTCTCCCTCTTCTATCCGTGTTCCGGTCCGGTGGCCCGACGGATGGCCGCAAGCACGTCAGCACCGGAGTCCGTCTTGCGAAAGAAACCGGCGCAACCGGATGCCTTCGCTTGAGCATGCACCTCGGGATCGTCGTATGCCGTAATGAACACCACAGGTGTGACATCTTTGACGGCGGCAAGTCTCTTTCTCAGCTCCAGACCCGACATGCCTTCGAGTTGTATGTCGAGCACCAGACAATCAAACTTCGGATGTTTCGTGTCCGCGAGGAACGCTTCGGCCGAGGGATAACTGATCGGCTGAAAATGCGCGGCCCGCAGTAACCGGCTGAACGATCGACAAACACTCTCGTCATCATCGATAACCGCGACATAAACGTTATGGATGCTCATTAGATTGGTGAGCAACATACGCCCAACAGAGGTGACTAACTACTGCCCTTTGGGGAAGGTTGATGGTGCCCTTTAGGGAAGGTGCGGCGAGGGAATTGAACAGGAGAAAACAGAGGAAACAGAGCACTCCTTCATCAGCCAGGAGCTTCCTTACAGAAGAAAGTGCTCTTGAATCAGTTGTCGATTCTCTGTTCTCTCAGTTTGCTCCTGTTCAAAATGGTCGTAGTTCTTATCGGTTAGCTCCCGGCAGAATCAAGCGGCTGAGACCATCAGTAAGCTTCGTCTGATGGAAATTGATGAGCAGGCCGATCGGCACATTCAGGAGTTTCATGTAGCTGAGGAGTTGTGCCTTATAGATGGGCAGAATCCTCTCGACGGCTTTCGCTTCCACAAGAACACAGCCCTCGACCAACACGTCGAAACGGAAGGGCTCCTCCCGCGTGAAGCCCTTGTAATCGATGACCACGATCTTTTGGCTTGTGAATGACAACCCGCGCAGTTCGAGTTCTTTCGTGAGACACCATTCGTAAATGGATTCAATCAGACCCGGTCCTTTGTCGCGATGGACCTCGATGGCCGCACCAATGATGTTCTCGGTGAGCTCGGATGCTTTTCCAAACAGAGGATGCATATTTCTTAACAGGAATAACGGAGGAAACAGAGAAGGTCTTCTTTAGCTAAGTATTTCTTTGCAAGGAAGTAGAAAACGGACTCTTAACCAATTGGTTTCAGCTCTGTTCTCTCCGTTTGCTCCTGTTTAAATTTTCTTTCCTTCTTCAATCGCTTCGAGGTCACCTACTTCCATCCACAACTTCGTTAGCTCGGCAGTGGAGTGAACCTCAAGCTTGGTAGTAATGGCGGTGCGATGAAGCTTTACCGTGCGCTCGTGGACGTTGAGGTCGTAGGCGATTTGCTTGTTAAGCCTTCCCAGAACGACGTGCTTGAGCACCTCAAGTTCGCGCGGCGTGAGCGTAGCGAAAGGGGCACGTAGCGCGACCAACCTGGCGCGCTCGGCACGCTCACTGGCATCGCGTGTGAGCGCCCGTTTCACCGCGTCAATCAGTTCTTCCTTCGGCCCCCGCTTCGTAAGGAAATCTTCGGCGCCTCCACGCATCACTTTCACGGTAGTCGGAATATCTCCATGACCACTGAGGAAGATGACTGGGAGCATGTGCCCCGCCGTCGCCAGGGCTTCCTGCAAGTCCAGCCCGCTTAGGCCGGGCATTTGCAAATCCACCACGACGCATCCCGGGACATCCAGTTCCGGCCGCACCAGAAACTCCGCCGCCGAAGCAAACGTTTTCACCACAAAGCCGGAGGCACCCAACATCCTGGCGACCGCAGTCAGAAAGGAGGCATCGTCGTCCACGATCCGGACAATTGGCGCTGGTTCGGTCATGACGTGCTCTCCTCATTCGCCAACGGCAGCGTGAGGTAGAACGTAGCGCCGCCATTTGGATCGTTCTCGGCGCGGATGCTCCCGCCGTGCGTCTCCAAAATCGAGCGCGAGATCGGCAAACCCAGGCCCATTCCGTTTGGCTTGGTGGTATAGAACGGCTCGAAGAGGCGAGTGAGCTGGTCCGTCGGGATGCCCTGCCCTGTGTCGCTGACAGCGACCTCAATCCGCGCGCCCGAAGGTTGAACGCGCACAGTGACCCGGCGGTGATCCGGCGCGAAGCCATTCATGGCGTCCATCGCATTGAGCAGAAGATTCAGCAACACTTGCTGCAGTTGAACGCGATCGCCGCGCACGGGCGGAAGTGATGAAGCGGCCTTAAGCACCAGCTGCACTTTGCGCAATTCAGCGTCCGGTCGCACGAGACTGATGACTTCGCTCAGCAGCACGTTCAGGTCAAGCACGCTGTGTTCAACTTTGCGCCGCTTCAGCATTGAGCGCATCCCGTCGATCACAGCCCCAGCGCGCTGGTCGTCTTTGCGGATGTCTACCAGGATTGCACGCAATTCATCCAGATCCGGCGAGGGATCTTCCAGAAAAAGCTCAGCTGCCTCGGTATTGCGGAGGATGGCGCCGAGCGGCTGGTTCAGTTCGTGCGCGAGCGAGCTGGAGAGTTCGCCGAGCGTCGTGACGCGGGAAAGGTGGGCTAGTTCGCTGCGCCGCTGCTGTGCCTCCAGTTCGGCGAGCTTCCTTTGAGTGATATCCATGGACACGCCGCTAACTCGGACTGCTTTGCCTCGACCGTCAAACTCCACCTGACCGCGGGACGCAATCCAACGCGTCTGCTCGTTCGCGAGCACCACGCGATATTCCTTCTCGTATCCGCCGTTTCCCTTCGGCGCGCTCGTCAGCACCTGGAGGACACCTTCGCGATCATCGGGGTGCACCCGCTGCAGAAACTTGTCGAGTACCAACGGTTCCGATTTCGTAAAGCCGAACAACGTACGCCATTTATCGGTTGCCCATATCTCGTTCCGGATGAGATCTCGAATCCAGACGCCCAGGTTCGCCGAGTCGGAGGCCAGCGCAAGTCGCTGTTCGGACTCCTGCAACTCCCGCCCCAGTTGCACGACGTGGAAAGCGTCGCGGCTCAACTCATAGGCCATCGCCACGACGATGCCCATGAAGAACAAACTCGCAGTGATCGGTGCGTTGACGATTCCCCAAAATATGAACACGGACTGTAGGGCTGCGGTAACGATGAAGAACACGATGCTCCCGCCCAAAACGACCGCCTGCCGCCGGTCGCCTCGTCGCCACACCGCCAGGGTGGCGTCCGCGACATAGACTACGAGCAACAACAAGCCCAACTGACCGACCAGCATCCAGGGATTGTGTATACCCTCAGCAACAGAGACGGACTCTCCAAGAAACGGGATGTGCCTCAGCCGAGTAATCTCGCGATAGATGAGACTTTGTCCCATCAGGAAGTTAAGCAGCAACGCCAGCGTCCGCAGGCCGCAGATCAGCCACGCGAGCCAGGGTCGTCCGGCACGCATATAGAACCGAACAAAGATGACGAGCGATACGCTGATCACCCAACCCGGCACGTGCGCGAACCGCAAGACCGTGCCAAACTGGGAGGTCGTCTCTGACCGCATCATCCACAGCTCACATGCCGAAAAAAGACTCGTGCTGGCTGCGGTCACGGAAAACAGCAAATTGGCCCAGGCCCTTCGTTGCTTGAGCCAGATGAGCAGATGCATCCCCGCCAAAGTGAGGCACGCGGACGCGGCCATTGACCAGATGATGGTGATCCAACTCATTTGCGCGAAAGATTAAGCAGTTCCAGGTAAAACCACCTCGTCAGATCTAGATCGGATCTCCGAGCATCGAAGAAAAGTCCGCTGAGCATATCGGGCAGGAATTAAACGGGAAACTGTCAGTTTTGACAGGATATGAGGTGCAGAGCGCGTAAACATGCGCTTTGCCATCTAGTACGCTGTTTCTTTTGACAGTAGTCTAGCCGGCGGGGAATCACTAGCATGGCCACAGGTGGCTCAGGATCTATCTGACCAATTTCTGCTGACCTTCGATGGCAATTCCGTCAGGCACCAGACTCGGTCGGTACGAAATTCGCTCGATCCTCGGCGCGGGCGGTATGGGCGAAGTGTATCTGGCCGAAGACCTCACCCTGCACCGCAAGGTCGCCATCAAAGTGCTACGCGCCGAAGTCATTAGTAATAAAGATCGGCTGGCTCGCTTTGAGCTCGAAGCCTTTGCCGCCTCAAGTCTGAATCACCCCAACATTCTGACAATCCATGAGATTGGCCGCGAGGGTGAATACCACTTCATGGCTACGGAATTCATCGACGGCGAGTCGTTGGGTCAGCGCCTGAGAGTCCAACGAATGACGCTGCCCGAAGTCCTGGAGGTGGGTATCCAGATAGCGTCCGCTCTGGCCGCGGCGCATGCGGCGGGCATCGTGCATCGGGACATCAAGCCGGACAACATCATGGTGCGGCGCGATCATCTGGTGAAGGTCTTGGATTTTGGTTTGGCAAAACTCAATGAGCCCGAGCACACCGATGTCGACGGGGAAATGATGACCCGGGCAATGCCGCTCACGACTCCGGGGCTGGTCATGGGCACGGCGCGCTGTATGTCTCCGGAACAGGCGCGCGGTCTGCCGGTAGATGAGCGCACCGACATCTGGAGTTTGGGTGTGGTGCTCTACCAGTTGGCCGGCGGCCATTTGCCATTTACCGGTAAGACCATGAGCGACGTAATCGCGGCGGTATTGACCGTGGAACCGCCGGTCCTGAGCACATACGCTTCTCATGTGCCCGCCGAGCTGCAACGCATCATCAGCAAGGCGCTGCGCAAAGACGAGGCAAAGCGTTATCAGGTGGTCAGGGAATTCGGACAGGACCTGAAGAACCTCCAACAGAGTCTGCAGTTTGAAACTGAGCTGGCACGATCGGGTCGGGGTGATAGGGTTAGCAACGAGCGAAGTAGCCAGGAACTAACTACCGTAGTTCGCCCCGCGCGCCCAACGGCCGAGACCGAGACGCCGCAAGATGGCCATAATCACACGACGTCGGGCGTCGACTACGTGAGGGGCCAGGTGAAACGGCATAAGCTCGCTTCACACGCGACTTGAACGCTCTCAACATTCCTAACAAAATCCGCAAACGCTCAATAAAGACGCTGATTTTTTGTGTCCCTCGGTGTCACGAAGTGCGCTGATGTGTCCTGAAAACCACGTAGAAAGGGGTAAACCAAAGGGGTACACTAACACTGGCTTTAGGGCCTAGAAAACGGAGCGAAACAGGATGAAAATGACGAACAAAGATACACAAGTCGGCGACCCCGATGGCGACGATGAGGGCACCTGCAGGCTTGCGGTTTGTAATGAGTGTTTCCCGATTAGCAACAAAGTAGTTCGTACAAAAACTGATGAACGTGCGCTTGCAGCGGGAGGTGCCAAATGGCAGGCGAAGTAAAAATCATCAGCCGCACGTACCGTAAGATCAAGGGCAAGTATTATGCTCGTGTCCGCTACAAGATCGATGACGGTAAACCTCTCGACATTCTGCGCCAGGTTGAGAACAAATCTGCGGTCAAACCGAAGCAGGCAGAGATCGAAGTTGAACTACTGAAGAATGGACCAGCACAACTCGTTGCCGGTAAAGTTACATTCCGGCAGCTTGCTCAACATGCCAAAGACAACATCTATGTCTCTGCCCTTTACGACAATCAAGAGACGAAAATAAAAGGCGTTCGAAGCGTTGTGCCAACACACTCCGCTCTCAATAATCTGCTCGCCTTCTTTGGAGACGTAGATATAAGAAAGATCAATGAAAAGAAGCTGACGGAGTATCAGGTCGCACGACTGACTGGAACAATAAAGAATCTGAGGAAGGTTAGTCTTTCGACCGTTGATCGTGAGTTGTCTAAGGCCCGCCGGCTCTTCAACATTGCGGTGGATGAAGGGTGGCTTCTTAGATCGCCGTTCACTAAGGCGGTGTCAAAGAATTTGATTCACGACGCCGCTGAAACTCCAGATCCGATCAAGACTCGAGAGCTTACTGACGAAGAGGCACTGCGAGTAATGAAGGCGCTCGACACTCCTCAAAGGTGTCACACTTTACCAGTGTTCATTGCGGCAATGGATACTGGAGCCAGAAAGTCCAGCTTGTTGGATTACCTTCGTTGGCAAGACATTAACTTTGGTGACGAGATCATCACGCTCACTGCCTACAAAGGCAAAGGTAGGAACATCAAGCCAAAGCGCTGGCCGGTGCAGATGACTAGCCGGTTGAAGAAGGAGTTGCTGCAACTGCAACTCCAGAGAAAGAACAAGAACGACGCTGCTCTTGTCTTTGAACAGGCGAAGGTCAATTTGCGCAAGTTGTGGACTGCGGCATACGCCGAAGCCGGAGTCCCGAAAGGTACACGCCTCTTCTACTCTGTGCGTCACAACTTCGGTACTGAAATGGCTAATGAAGGCATGCCGTTACCAGCGCTTGCTAATCTGTTAGGCCACAGTGACGTGAAGATGACGATGAGATACTACAACATGAATAAGAAAACCATTGACAAGGCTCGCGACATTCTCAACAGGAGGGCGGTGGTCAATAGCTAAAGAATAATTTCCCAAAGCACATGGCTTGTACGGCACCTTCCTTCGGCTCGATTGAAGAAATCTTAGTGAGTACTTTCCACTTTGCAGACCAATCACAGCCGAGTGCTTCCACCTACGCGCGAAAAGGTCAAAGAGGTTAGAAATTCAATTCATAGAGGAAATTTGAGCCAAGGCATGATGGTAATAAGTAATCTCTTGATCGGATTTTCATACGCTCAACAGAAAGATTTCCGGAAGTAGGAACAATTTATCGAGCGACCACCAAGGTCGTGAGGAGATCGATGGAGGCAAAACGAAGGTTTACCGATGCGGAGATCTCTGCTTTAGAAATGGTGGAAGCCGTTTATATGGATGCTTGTGCCAAGTGCATCGCCGATGTCTGCGATTCACGTGACCTGGAAACAATCAGATCACGGGTCAAACACCAAGGCGTATCGTTCCTAACGATTACGCTGCCGAACTCTTACAAGGACTTCGAGAGAAGCGTTGAAGTCGGCTATATAGATTCAACTGTTTCCGAGCTTTTCGGAAACACGGGTCACTCCCTTCGTTCTTGAAAGGTGTGACCACTCTTATCTTTGACCGTGAGACAGGGAGAATTTACGACAACAAAGATAATTCTTTTGCAAGCGATGTCCCCAACATTATTGACGCCATACGGCAAATTTGTCTCGCTTTCCAAAAGTTAGACCGGGCAGAGCGGGACTGACGTATGAAGGATAAGAACATGAAGCATTGGGAGATTTCAGTCAGCACTCGATTGAAAGCCGAACTGCTGAAACTCAACGCTGGTATGGAGATGCAGGAACTGGCAAAGATTTTGGGCCACACTGACATCTCTATGACGTACAGGTACTACCACCTGACGAAGAAGGTGAACGACAAGATGAGGGACATACTCAACAAACGTGCAGCGATGTAGGTGAAGTGGCGGAGTTAAGAGATTCTATATTTGTTCAGATACCCAAAGGCCAACACTGTGCTGGCTATGCGCCGATTCTAAATGCGAAACAGTTAAAGCAAACAGGAGGGTACTGGTGCCGAAGGGGGACTCGATCTAATCGCTTCCTCTAAACTATTGTTAATATAGGGCTTGTCAGTAAGCGATTGCCGCCAATGGATTTAGGATTTCTCTCTTTAGTCTCTCTGATTCCCTCATCTCTTTCTGGTGCTCACACATATTAGACACCAAACAGACACCAAAAATCTCTTTGTCCATAAGCCTCGAACCAATGTCTGAAACCTACCCTGTCAAGCCCTTTTGTTATTCTTCTGTCTGCATCACGAGCGATCCGAGAGGATCCGGCAACCGAGCAGGAGACGGTGCCTCTGGGCTAACGCCCAGATGTGCAGGAGCTATCGCTTCTGAAACTGACCAGTCTCCGGAACTATGTTTTGCCGTCGGTCGCTGATGCGACTGGTGGCTTTTTTTAGTTGTCGATGGTACATCGACTCTAAGCGTGTCACTATCTAGCAAATTGTTCACAACGAATCAATGCTCGCGTATGACTACTTTTACAGGCACGCTCAGCGCCGGTGCCACTTTTGTGATCTGGGGCAAGTGCGTCTTCAAAAGCCACGACACCCTGAAGACTCTCAGAGAGTTACTCAATCATGGAAACGCGGAGCTATTATTCATTTCACGGTTACAGTTGAACTCTGACGTCCGAGATCTAAACGTCCCTAATCTGAAAATCTCAGAGTTGACGGAGGTCACTCAAAGTTTGAACGGTGACACGTTTTTCGTCTGCCCGGCGCGGATGCCGGCAGCTAAGCCTGTCTACAGGCCGATCTCATTCCAATAATGACAGACCCATCCCATCTTCGGTCCAAGACTGGCCGAGAGCCCACCTCCACGGATGAACTGCTTATCCAGTCTTTCGCTAAGCTTCACAGCGTAGCATTCGGTATTGCTCTCGGCGTCTTTACCGGCTTGGTCATTTTCGCTGCAACGGCGATCCTACTAATTAAGGGAGGCTCGCCTGTGGGGCCGCATCTTGGTCTTTTGGGCAAATATTTCATTGGCTACTCCATTACCTGGCTGGGAAGTCTCGTTGGCTCGTTTTACGGCTTCGCTTTTGGTTTCATCGTCGGATGGCTGCTGGCCTCTCTGCGCAATGGCCTTATCTCAGTTTATCTTCAAGTCGTAAAGTTCAAGCATCGATTTTCGCATTTGGCCGATCCCTTCGAATAGATAATTCCAGATCATGCTCGACAAGAAAGAGAAGAAAGTCGTTATTATCGGGGCCGGTCCGGCGGGCCTGACGGCGGCGTATGAACTTTGCAAAGCGCGGGTGAAATCCGTCGTCCTCGAAAAGGACAAGGTTGTAGGCGGGATATCACGGACCGTAAATTACAAAGGTTATCGCTTTGACATCGGCGGTCATCGCTTCTTCACCAAAGTAAAAGCCGTTGACAAGATGTGGCACGAGGTCCTGTCCGAAGAGAAGTTTTTGCGCCGCAATCGCATCTCGAGGATCTATTACAACAAAACATTCTTCCATTACCCGTTGCGCGCTGCCAACGCTTTGTTCGGTCTCGGTTTGTGGAACAGTGCTCTGAGTCTACTGAGTTGGGCGAAAGCTAAAATGTTTCCCGAGCGGCCCGAGGAGACCTTTGAGCAGTGGGTCTCAAATCGTTTCGGCAAGCGGCTCTATCGTATTTTCTTTAAGACCTACACGGAGAAGGTGTGGGGCATTCCGTGTAACGAGATTACTGCAGAATGGGCGGCGCAGCGAATCAAGGGACTTTCACTATTGTCAGCCGTCAAAAACGCATTGCTCAACGAGGGTGAATACAATGGCGACGTCATCAAGACTCTTATTGACTCCTTCGACTATCCCGAATTAGGCCCCGGAATGATGTGGGAGGCTGTCAGCGAGATCATTCAAAAACAGACCAGTGAAGTCTTGTTTGAAACAGAGGTGTCCAAAATCGTTTGGACCCCGGGAAGCGTGAGCGGGCTAGAGGTCAACATTCAGGGAAAGAAAAACCTGATTGAAGGCACACACTTCATCAGCAGCATGCCGATGCGTGAGTTGATTCAGAAATTTGAGCCCCCGGCTCCGCCCGAGGTCCTGGAGGCAGCTGACAAACTTAATTACCGGGATTTTCTGACTGTTAATTTAATCATCAATAAACCCCACCTGTTTGAGGATAACTGGATCTACATACATGACGCGGAGTTGAAGGTCGGCAGGATACAGAACTTCAAAAACTGGAGTCCGCAAATGGTTCCGGATCCTACGAAGACCTGCCTGGGACTGGAGTATTTTTGCTTTGAAGGAGACGGATTGTGGACCACGCCTGACAAGGAGTTAATTGCGTTAGCAATCCAGGAACTCAAAAAACTTGGCTTTGCCGAGTCAGCCAATGTCCTCGACGGCTCTGTTGTCAGAATGCCGAAAGCATATCCCGTCTATGATTCCACTTACGCAGAGTCAGTGGCCATCATGCGGCAATTCCTGAGTGGCATCGATAATCTCTATCTCGTGGGCCGCAACGGTATGCATAAATATAATAATCAGGATCACTCGATGTTGACGGCAATGCTGGCGGCAAAAAATATACTGGGTGCGAGCTATGATATCTGGAACGTCAACGTTGATCAGGAGTATCACGAAGAGATGGGTAGCAACCGCGACGACGACAGCGAACAGTGGGCGATGCTGGCTGCGACACAGCCCAAGGTTCCCCAACGCAAACAAAAGGTTGCATGATGCACCCAATTTTCAATTTGTGCGATTGACGTCCACCGAAGCGTTGCGGCAAAGAAACGACGAGGGCGAATCTAATCTCGAGGAGGTAATGAAATGAGATTAGGTGTGAACGCGTTGCGATTGTCCGGTCAGCGGCTGGGCGTAGGACGCTACATCGAATATATGGTGAAGTATTGGGATCAGTTCCTACTGGCTAACGATCGCGTGACTCTTTACGTCCGCGAACACACGAATGGAAACCAACTGTACGTGTCAGATAAATTCGAGGTCAAACTACTGCAACCAAAACTCACTGGGGTTCTCTGGGAGCATTTCATGCTATCGGCGCAAGCGAAAGAGATGGACGTCCTCTTTTGTCCGAGTTATACCGTGCCGCTTAACTATCGGGGGAAATGTGTCGTTGCCACTCATAGCGTCAATGAAGTTCAGAAGGGCACACATCCCCGGTGGTATCGATTTACTTACCAACAAAGGTATCGGCTGAGCGCGTTAAAAGCGGACAAGGTGATTGTCCCGTCCGCGTCCGCAAAGAGCCACCTGGAGGAGTTCTATGGAGTTGCCGCAGAGAGGATTGAAATCGTCCCGGAGGGAGCGCCCGGTTTTTTCGCACCTTGCGAGGATGAAGTGGTTCTGCGAGAAACGCGCAAAAGTTATCTCGGTATGGATCAACCCTATATCCTGTTTGTAGGGAAGCTCTCACAGCGCCGTAACATTCCTGCTCTGCTGACCGCGTTTAGCAAGTTGAAGAAAGAGGGAAAGATACCTCATAAACTGCTGTTATTCGGTCCCAACATTCTCAATCTCGCGCTTGACAAAATAATAGCGAAACTCGGCATACAAGATAGTGTCGTTCAAACCGACGGGAAGCTAAAAGAGCATCAGGATATTATTCCGATCTATAGCGCAGCAGACCTGTATGTTTTTCCTTCCTCTTATGAAGGGTTCTCAATAACCCTGATAGAAGCCATGGCCTGCGGCCTTCCGGTGATCACAGTAAATCGAGGCGCAACTCGTGAGATCGCCCATGAATGCGCGCTGATGGTTGATGATCCGACACCAGAGAACCTTGCCGAAGCAATGCAAAAAGCACTCAGCAGCCCCGCGCTCATGCAAGAGTTACGCGCCAAAGGTTTGGAGCGAGCACGCTTGTATCGTTACGAAGATACGGCTCGATTAACTTTGGATCTGCTGAGACAAGTAGCACAGACATAAACATTGCGGTTTCTTAAGGCGACGATCTTGGACGATAAGTTGAAGGCTGGAGTGAAGGTAGTTATCCTCGCGGGAGGCTTTGGATCCCGTTTGGCCGAAGAAACGATGCTTCGCCCAAAACCGATGGTGGAGATCGGAGGGAAGCCCATCCTCTGGCATATTATGAACATCTATGCCGCTTGCGGCATGAATGAATTCATTATCGCCCTGGGGTACAAGTCCGAGGTTATTAAGGAATACTTTCTAAACTTCTTTGCCATCAATAACGATATTTCAATTGACCTCTCAACCGGCAAAACCACTATTCATAACGGCAAGCAGCTCAATTGGAAAATTCACCTCATCGATACGGGCTTGTATGCACAAACGGGCGGACGCCTTAAACGCCTGCGCCCATGGTTGGATGGTAGTGACACCTTCATGCTCACTTACGGTGACGGTGTGGCTAATATTAACACAGCAGACTTGCTGGCGTTTCATAGGTCACACGGCAAGCTAGCTACTATAACAACCGTGCATCCACCCGCGAGATTTGGCAGCGTTGTGCTCAGCGGTGACCAGGTAATTGAATTCCAGGAGAAGACCCAGTCGCCTGAAGGAAGAATTAACGGCGGTTTTTTCGTCCTCGACCGACGGGTGTTGGACTACATCCATGATGACAATACGAGTTGGGAGAATGGTCCGTTAGAACAACTGGCTCGCGAGGGCCAACTAATGGGTTATCAGCATGATGGTTTTTGGCAGGCAATGGACACACTCAGGGAGAAGCAGCTTCTAGAGAGCCTCTGGCAATCAGGAAAGGCCCCCTGGCAAGTGTGGGGGTAAGTATGGATTGGAAGCAACATCGGGTCTTTGTGACAGGGGCGACGGGCATCGTCGGCTCGTGGCTAATCAAGAGACTCCTGCAAGAGGGCGCCTATGTTGTTGCACTGATTCGTGATTGGGACCCGCAAAGCGAATTGATACGCAGCGGAGACGTTTATCGCACTAGTGTTGTATCAGGTGAATTAGAGCATTATGCGACCCTGGAGCGAGCGATTAACGAGCATGAGATAGAAACTGTATTCCACCTCGGCGCCCAAACCATCGTTGGCACTGCGCTTCGTAATCCTTTACCAACCTTTGAGGCTAACATTCGCGGAACTTACAACCTGCTTGAGGCATGCCGGATACACAGAAGTTTTGTTAGAGGTGTGGTAATTGCGAGCAGCGATAAAGCCTACGGTGATGTTGAAACTCTGCCATACACTGAGAAGATGACACCGAATGGTCAACATCCCTACGACGTTAGCAAGAGTTGCGCAGATCTGATTGCGATGGCCTTCGCACATACCTACGACCTGCCGGTTACAGTTGCGCGTTGCGGAAACATCTATGGAGGCGGGGATCTTAACTGGACCAGGATTGTGCCAGACACCATCCGAAGCGTGCTAAACAATCAAAGAGTTCGATTGCGAAGTGACGGCAGCAATATTCGCGATTACATTTACGTAAGAGACATCGCAGAGGCATATTTGCAGCTTGCCGAAAAGACACCTTTCGCAGGCATCCGAGGGGAAGCCTTCAACTTCAGTAATGACTGTAAAGCCACCGTTCTGGAAATAGCTCGCAAGATCCAACACCTTATGGAGCGCAGCGACTTGGAACCGATTGTTTTGAATGAGACAGAGGCGGAGATTAAGGACCAATACCTTGACTCAAGTAAAGCCAGGCGGCTACTCAATTGGGAGCCGCAGTACAGTTTGGAACAGGGACTGACCGAAACGATCGGTTGGTACCGCGAATTCTTCGAAGCGAACAAATGAGCAAGAAAGCCGAAGAACTTAGGCAACAGATTTTGGCCCTAACTCGCGAATATCAGGCTGCCAAGTGGCCAGAGCAGCGGTTTGTTCCCAATCAACTACCAGTACCTGTGAGCGGGAAAGTCTTTGATGCGGATGAGGTGGAACTCTTAGTAGATTCAGCGCTGGACTTTTGGTTGACGACAGGGCGGTTCGCCGATCAATTCGAGCGGGAGTTTGCACGATGGATGGGTGTGCGTGAGGTCATCTTGGTCAATTCCGGATCAAGCGCAAATCTCCTGGCCCTCTCTGCTCTCACCTCAATAGAGCTTGGCGACCGGCGACTGGTACCGGGCGATGAAGTGATAACAACTGCCGAAGGGTTTCCAACTACAGTCAATCCGATTATTCAGAACAAGCTCATTCCGGTCTTTTTAGATGTGCATATTCCCACCTACAACGTTGATACATCGCTCCTGGAGGAAGCCATTAGCCCGCGCACGAAAGCAATCATGGTTGCTCATACTTTGGGGAACCCTTTTGATTTAGATCGAGTGCTCGAGGTGGCGCGAAAACACAATCTTTGGGTGATTGAGGATACGTGTGATGCAGTGGGCGCCGAATACAGAGGACGGAAGGTTGGTACGTTCGGTGATTTAGCCACTGTCAGTTTCTATCCTGCGCACCACATCACGATGGGCGAAGGCGGAGCAGTGATGACAAACAGCCCCTTACTCAGAAAACTGGTTCAGTCCTTCAGAGACTGGGGCCGCGACTGCTGGTGCGTGCCCGGAGTTGCAGACACCTGCGGCAAGCGCTTTGATTGGCTGCTGGGTGACCTGCCTAACCACTACGACCACAAGTACATTTACAGCCACATTGGTTACAACCTGAAAATTTCGGACATGCAAGCCGCAGTAGGTGTGGCTCAACTCAAGAAGCTGCCGCAGTTTATTGCGACGCGGCAGTCAAACTTTGAATACTTACATAGTGAGCTAAAGTGTCTGGAAGAGTTTCTTATCTTGCCCGAGTCGACGCCTCACAGCAGCCCGAGTTGGTTTGGTTTTCCTCTGACGGTGCGCGAAAGCGCTCCCGTCAGCCGCAACGAGATTGTGCGCTATCTGGACAGTCATCGGATCGATACTCGGCTTTTGTTTGGCGGAAATCTGATGCGCCAGCCGGCTTACAAGGACGTTGCCTACCGAATCGTGGGCGATACTACTCAAGCTGATCGGGTGATGAATCAGACCTTCTGGGTAGGAGTTTATCCCGGTTTAGACAAGGCCCGTCTGGACCATATTTGCAACTCACTGAAAGAAGTTTTTGCAGCTGTACCTGCGTGAGAGATATGTTGAAATTATTAATCACCGGTGCGACGGGATTTCTGGGAAGTCACCTGACGCGAGCTCTTTTGGCGCGCGGCCATGAGATGATTATCCTCAAGCGCAGCTTCTCGGACGCTTGGAGAATTGCAGATATCCTTCATGATGTTAAGGCTTACGATATAGACCAAACAGATTTGGCCCTGGTCTTCGAAGAGCAAGGGCCAATCCAAGCGGTGATTCACACAGCCACTTGTTATGGGCGCAATAACGAAGAGCAGAGCGATATCTTGCTAGCGAATACGGTCTTTCCTCTCAGGCTATTTGAAACCGCCAGCTCCTTCGGTACCAGGACGTACTTCAATACCGATACTTTCTTCGGATCGGCAAGTGGCTACGAATATCTGAATGGTTACACTCTCTCCAAAAAGCATTTCGTTGAATGGGCCAGGCAATTCGCAGACATGAACAGAGTCCGCTTCGTTAATATCAAAGTTGAACACATGTATGGCGCCTTTGACAACGATGCAAAATTCACCAGCCATATCATCAATACCTGCCTGGAAAATACACCGGAGTTGAAACTTACTGACGGGGAACAACAGCGCGACTTTATCCATGTTGACGACGTAGTCTCGGCTTTCTCTGTCTTATTGGAGACAGTGAGCTCAGAGGGGCATATCGACAGGGATTATGATTTAGGAAGCGGCGAGGCAACGCCAATTCGTGAATTCGTTGAAATGGTCCACCGTCTAACCGGATCTCAAACCAAGTTACGATTTGGGGCCTTGCCCTATCGGGACCACGAAATCATGCACTCGGTAGCAAATGTGGAAGTGTTAAAGAAACTCGGATGGTCGCCCAAATACTCGCTGGAGCAGGGCCTGCGGCAGACAATTTCCTGGTATACACATAAGCGAATGTCGCGGGCTCTCCGGCAGAAAGCAAAACCCAGCGTCTGTTGAAGCTCGGTACTAACGTATTCACGTCGCAGGCGTGGCTTATCTGATTGAAGGAATCCGTGTTGGCACAACTTCAAGCACCGAAGGGTTCCCTTAACGGAAAGGGCAATCGCAAGAAGAATCCCTACAGAGTTCTGGTGCTGTCACGTAACTACCCCAATCGAGTGACACCACTCCTGGGCCTGTGGGTGGAAGGATTAGTCCGGTCAGTCGCAGAGAATTGTGATGTACGAGTCGTGGCACCCACGCCCTATTGTCCCCCGCTGCCGGGATTGTCCAGATACAAACGTTTTCGCCAAGTAGCTTTGCAGGAGCAATTGAATGGTGTCGAGGTATTTCATCCGAGGTTTTTGGCCGGGCCTGGTTACTCTCTCCATGATCTTGAGGCGAAGGCTTACTACTGGAGCATTAGAAACCAAATTGATCAGCTCCGACGCACTTTTCCGTTTGAATTGATTCACGCTCACTTTGGCTATCCTGACGGCGTCGTTGCGGCGCGTTTTGCGCGTCGTTACCGGGTGCCTTTCGTTATCACAGAACATGCATTGTGGCGGCCCTGGATGGATGATCACCCACGAGTTCGCCGGCAAGCAGTTTGGGCTTCGGGAGAGTGCGCCTTCCACATCGCGGTTAGTGGTCATACTCGTGACACCATCTCCCACTTCACTGGCCAAACCGACAGACTGCGTGTAATTCATGATGGCGTCGACGGCGCCGTTTTTACACCCCTTCCAGACGATCTCAAGCCAGTCTCCGATCAGATCTTATTTGTTGGTGTGATGAGGCATGTGAAAGGCGTTGACGTGCTTTTGCGAGCCATGCGCCGTTTGGTTGACCGGCAACCTGCGGCTCGTCTCGTGCTTGTGGGCGGAGGCTTCTACAAGAGTTACGTTCTTGAGGAGAACCGACTACGGAATCTCGCGCGAGAGCTCGACTTGACCAGCAATGTGGAATTTGTCGGACTTAAGTCGCCAATTGAAGTCGCCAAATACATGAGAGAGAGCACGATGCTTGTCTTGCCCAGCCGAAGAGAAACTTTTGGCGCCGTGCTCATTGAGTCATTGGCCTGCGGCACACCGGTCATCGCCACAGACTGCGGTGGGCCCTCGGAGATTGTAAATCACAAGGTTGGATTGCTCGTTCCAGTTGAGGATGTAGAGGCGCTGGCGAATGCGATGGCAACTCTCCTCGAACGACGTGAGAATTACGACTCGGCTGAGCTTCGTAGCTATGCTCTTGGCAATTTTTCATGGAAACGAGTCGCAGATCAGACTTTGTCTTTATATAGAGATGCAATTGAGCGTCGTAGAACAAACATCAGCTCGCCGATGAAACCAAACTCGTTCGCAGCCGACAAGGATCTGTCGAAGGATCCCGGTCATAGTGCAACAAATATCAGACACAGGATGGAGCGAACATGATGAGTTATTGGAAAGATAAGAGAGTACTGGTCACGGGCGGAGCGTCGTTTATTGGCAGTCATCTGGTAGATAGACTCGCCAAATTGGGTGCGAAGATTCGCGCAGCTGATGATCTCTCCAGCGGAAAACTAGAGAATCTACAGGACTCAATAAAAGACGTCGAGTTTCTCAAGGGAGACCTCCGCAATCGCCAGTTCACGAACCGCGTAATGCGGGACATTGAGGTAGTGTTTCACCTCGCTGCCTGTCACGGTGGACGTGGGTTTATTGATACCCATCCTGCCGACTGCGCCTCAAACATGGTTCTCGATGGGATAGTCTTCGATGAAGCGATGCAAGCGAAGGTAGATCGCGTCTGTTTCGCCAGTTCGGCTTGTGTCTATCCCGTCCAGCACCAGGTTAAGTCCCTGAACGGCAACATGATCTACTTGAAGGAAGAATGGGCCGATCCGTTTAAAGAAGGGTGCGCCTCTTCCGACGGTGAATACGGCTGGGCCAAGCTCATGGGTGAATTGAGTCTGGGCGCCTATCGAAAACAGTACGGGCTCAAATCCGTTTCGTGCCGCCTGTTCACCGCCTACGGCGAGCGCGAAAACGAGACTCACGCGGTGATCGCGCTAATCGCCAAGGCCTTCATCAAAATGGACCCATACGAAATTTGGGGTGATGGAGAGCAGGATCGAAACTTCACATATGTTGGTGACATTGCGGATGGAATGATCCGGGCCGCCGAACGCATCGAAGATGCATCAGCAATCAATATTGGAACGGTGGAACATATCAAGATCATCGACTCTGCAAAGATGATCTTTGCGGAGTCGGGCTTTACTCCAAAATCGCTCAATTTTGATCTTTCCAAGCCGGTTGGTGTGTTTAGCCGCGCGGCTGATCTGACGCGCACCCGTAGGGTCCTGAACTGGGAACCGAGCACGAGCTTTCAGGAGGGGTTACGGCGCACAATGGCGTGGTACTACGAAACGAAGAATGTGGAAGATGTTTCCTCGAATATGGGTCTTATCCTCACCGAAAGATGAATTGAAGGACAGGGAAGCCGCAGCCGCGATGAGCAACGAGAGCCTACCGCTAGTTTCCATTATCGTTCCTGTGTTCAACTGTGAACGTTACCTACGCGAAAGCCTGGATTCTATTCTGGCCCAGACGTATCCGCACACCGAGGTGCTGGTCATGGATGACGCTTCCACAGATTCCACGCCCGATATCATTGCGAGCTATGAAGGCCGTGTGAAGAATTATCGACAGTCGCAAAACAAGAGGCAGTATCAAAACGTTAACGAAGCGCTGGACATGGTCAACGGGAAATACATCGCTATCTATCACGCGGATGATATCTATGAGCCCACGATTGTTGAACGAGAAGTCGACTTTTTCGAAAGCAACTCTGAAGTCGGCGCGGTCTTTTGCCATGATATTTTTATCAATGCTGAAGGCCGCGATTACGGGCGGCTGACGACTCCAGCCGAACTTCGCGATCTACCGTCTCTGACCTATCCGGTTATCTTCAACGTGCTTCTGATTCATAAAAATGCTTTCTTTTCTGCTCCAAGCAGCATGGTTCGCGCATCTGTTTACAAAGATGTTGGCCTTTATCGTGCAGCTGAGTTCGACATCGCTTCCGACCTTGAGATGTGGCTGCGTATTGGGCGCAAATATCAAATAGGGATTCTTCCTGAGTACCTTTTACGTTATCGCCACGGTCACGGAAACTGGACCCAAAGATACTTTCACCTCAGAACGGAAGAGGAAAGATATTTTCAGATAATGGATCTCTACCTTTCAGAAGGCGACAACAGGATTGCCAGGCCTGAAGCATTGCGAGCTTACGAGGCTCACAGAGCGGAAGATAGGCTGATGCTTGCAATTAACCATTACATCTTGGGTAAACAGAAAGAGGCGTTTCTTTTTCTCAACAAGATAAAAGCTCTTCACATTCTAAGAAGTCCTGTAGTCCAACGCACGCGGCTGCTGGCCCTACTCTTCGCGCTGAAGGTTCTTTTGCGGATTCCAAGAATATCTCTGTTTGCAAATGCCTTCTATCATCGCTGGCATGTCAAGAAATATGCGGTTTAGCGAGCGATACGTTAAGCAGGAGTTGTTGGAGGGTTATTAGCTGGCGTTACACAATAGGGTAGGCGCGCGGCGAAGGTCGGAGCAGGATCTGTAAGCGCTTTCGTCGCCTTCATGGCCCAATTCGAGATTCTGTAGTTCCCTCTCTTGAGGTAGGAACCATGAACAGCAGGCAAAAAATCGCGCTTTATATTGATCCGCCCTCGCATCATTTCTTGAATGATAGGCTCTTCGATATCAAGCACGCGCGCCTGGAAGGAGACCAACTGCTTTCGCCATATATTCACCTGCGAGACTTTTTCAACACAAAGGGCGTTGAAGTTCATACTGCCGACTGTATGCCTGAAAAAGCCAACGGCACGAAGAATATTTACATCTCGATGGGCATCCTTTCAAACTATCGCAAGATGGCCGAGCGACCAGACACAGTTTTAAGCGCCTATTTTGCCATGGAGTGCCCGATCGTAGAGCCCTCAATGTATCGCGCGTTGCGTGACGCGCAGCACCATTTCAAGCGCATCTTTACATGGAGTGACAGCCCTTCGCTCGAACGTTTCGTAGGCGAACCACTGAGGTGTGAATCATTCTGTTGGCCGCAGTCTTTCGATGACGTACATGAAGAGATATGGCGCAGGACTCAGCGGAAGTTCTTAGTGATGATAAATGCCAATAAACTCCCCCGCATTTATTGGCAGGAGCTCTATACGGAGCGCATGAAAGCGGTGGGGTTTTTCAGCCGTACAGATGAGATTGATCTGTACGGCAAAGGTTGGGACGAGCCGTCGTTTAGAGTCGGCAAGACTTGGGAGCCCTGGACCTTTCGGCACATCCGGCATGAAATGTTGAAGCGATGGCAAACCATTCGACCAAATGCGCTCTTGCAGGGGGCTCGACGTGCCTATCGCGGCATTGCTGATTCTAAATCCGGAACGCTGGGCCAGTATAAGTTCGCGTTGTGTTTTGAAAACGCGATCATCAAAGGTTGGATCACCGAAAAGATATTCGATTGTTTCTTTTCCGGAACTGTGCCCGTTTACTGGGGCGCACCGGACATCGAAGACTATCTGCCGGCAAATTGTTTTATTGATATGCGACAATTCTCTGACTATCAGGAACTGTCGAGTTTCCTGAAGTCATTAAGCGAAAGCGATATTCAACAATACAAAGAAAACGCGCGGCTGTTTCTGAGGTCGCCGCAGTTCTATCCGTTTACGAAAGCGGCCTTTGCCGAGCTCTTTGCTCATCTCGTCGCGGAAGACACAGGGGTTACACTCCAGAACCACTAAGCTTTGGCCCCTAAGCGTGGATTGTTGTTAATCGGCGGGCATTTGGCACGCAGGCTGATTCATCTGTGACAGTCGTCAATTCTTAAATGGATCGTGGCTATGTCAGGAAATAACTCCAACGTTCAACAAACGTCTCGAGCAGAGAACCTGGTGAACCAGGTTTCCACACATGTAGAAAAGCATCTTTATCAAGTTGGTCGCAAGGATTTGTACCACCCGCCGGTTGCCAATAGGACACGGTACGCCGGCTAACGAAGCAGATTGATTGAAGTCAGTATCGCGCCTGCGGTAGTGATTCATTCTGTGAAGTAATGTTCAAAATTATTCTGACTATTGGAACCATTCAAACCCTGGCCATTGGTATTCAGTTCATCAGGTCGAAAGTTGTAGCAGTGCTTTTAGGTCCCGCCGGCGTGGGCGTGATAAGCATAATTGATCAAGTCGTGCAGTTCGCAGCCTACCTGACCGCCTTGAGTATTCCAATGGCATCGGTCAAATTTTTGTCCAGGGCTCACAGCGAAGGGCATGAGGAGTTCAAACGATGCTATGCGGGATTCCTCAGGTTGTTGCTCTTCTTGTCTGCTGTGGGAGCAATCTCGACTATCGGCATAGTGTTTTTGCGCGCCGAAATTCTTGGAGCTGAAATTGTTAAATATCGACTCTACTTACTTCCGGCTCTGTTTATGCTGCCAACTTTTACCTTGGGAGGCTTCTTCAGTAACGTTTTTGCATCCGCGCAAAAATACAGAGCGTCTTCATTGTTGGCAGTCATCACAAATGCAACCACGACGGTTGCGATTGTCATAGGCGTGATCGTCGCCGGAGTCTTCGGCCTTTATCTGGGCGGTGCCGTAGCCGGGTTTGTCCTGACTATTGGGACGATGGTTTATCTTTGGAAGAAACTGGACCTCCCGTTGTTTGACCGCAACACAAGAGTCTTAGCAGAGCTAAAACATAACCCGAACATCTTCTCGTTTGCGATGATGCTGTACTTCGGCTCTGTCACCTATTCCTTCTCATATTTGGTGGCAAGATATTCGGTTCTGAAAACCTTTGGCGAGATTGAGGCTGGATTATTACAGGGGGCTATTGCATTAGCGCTTGCCCTGGGTATGGTCCTGAATCCGGCAAACGGTCTTTATCTGACTCCGATAATGAATCGCAACATCGAAAAGGCTGAGAAAATACGGCACGCGATTGAGTTCCAGAGGAAGATAGTTGTCATTCTAAGTTTGGCAGCTTTGCCCATCGTCCTTTTTCCTCAGCTGATCCTGGCAATAATGTTCTCCTCAAAATTCTCAGCTGTGAGCAATCTGGTTTTTCTTTTTATCTTCGCGCAGGTCATCACGCAGCTGGCTGGCGTTTATCAGGCCGTCTTGATCGGAACTGAAGATTTGAAGATGTACACGGTGATCGTTACGCTGTGCCAATTATCGTTTGCTCTTATGTCATGGCTTCTGGTTCCGCACTTCGGTGTCAAAGGAGTGGCTTTCGGACAAATCATCTCCAGCTCGATGATTTTCTCTTTGACGTTCATCCGGCTGAAGCTCAAGCATGCATTCTCGATCCCGCTGAATTTAAGTTTATTGCTGGGCTACGTGTTATTTGTGGTGTTTCTTGCGGGCTTGTTGTCCGCTCAGAGAGCGGAATGGGACATGACCATCACTCTTTCCAAAATAGGATTCTTCATTTTATTTACGTTGAGTCTTTACTTGTTTCTGAATAAGGAAGAAAAAGCGTCGCTTTGTGGTTTGCGGAACAGACTTCTGTTTGGAAAATGAGGCGCATACTTTGGCCTCGCTTCAACACCTATTCTGTCAAAATCGAAAGGCCGCGCAATTACTGAGGCGGTCCCCGAACGCAAGCTTGGAAGAGGGGCTTAGGCAGACGACTTGTGTCGAACATGGCGTCGTTTTTGGGATTGTTACGCTGGCCGGTGGGATCAAGGAGACCACGAACGCGCCGCCTTTGTTTTAGAAGAGGTCTTTCCGGCATGTTCATTATTTACACTTAAGCTGAACTATTAAGAGAAAACGCTATCAATGAGGATCGGCGTGGATGCCAATTGTTGGATGAACAAACGCGGCTATGGTCGCTACACCCGCGAGCTCCTCCGCGCCATGCTGACGCTCGAGCAGGAAAACGAATACTGGTTCTTCATGGACTCCGAAACCGCTCGGGAGAGCGAAGACCTTCCGGATCCGCAGCGAGCAAAACAGATCATCGCCGAAACATCTCAGGCCGCCGCCCGGGCGGCCTCAGCTTCGGGCCGTCGCTCTTTGCAAGATATGTGGAGCATGGCGTGGGCGGTTCGTCAGCACGGCCGAGAGCTGGACCTTTTTTATTTTCCTGCGGACTACACGTTCTTTCCGTTAAGCACCAGGGCCAAAGTAGTGCTTACCTGTCACGACACGACCGCCGAGCGCTTTCCGAGTCTAATCTTTCCCAACAAGCGTGCTCAGTTGTCGTGGAAGCTCAAGCTGCGTTGGGCGCTCCACCGAGCCGACTTGGTTGCGACAGTCTCGGAAACCGCCAAGCGGGACTTGATGAGCCAATTCAGTTTGAGCGACGCGATGGTAAAGGTCGTGCCCAACGGCGTGGATCCGGCGTTCCGCCCGCTTGCTGACCTCAAGGCGACCGACCAGATCTTGTCCGCGCATGGGTTGACCAGCAACCAGCGTTTTATTTTGTACGTCGGAGGAATCAGCCCGCATAAGAATTTGGCGACCATGCTGGATGCTTATGCTTCGTTGGTGAAGGAGAGCAAAGATCAAAACGTCAAGCTGGTGCTGATTGGCGATTTCGAGAAGGACGTTTTCTTTTCCAGCTACCCCGCGGTGCGGGATCGGGTGGAAGCGCTCAGTCTGAGCGGAAACGTTGTCTTCACCGGTTTCGTCTCTGACGCCGATCTGCCGCATTTTTATAATGCGGCTGAAGTCTTGGTCCTGCCTTCTTTCGCCGAGGGCTTTGGTCTGCCTGCCCTTGAGGCAATGGCTTGCGGCACTCCGGTGGCTGTCAGCAATGCCGGGGCGTTGCCGGAGGTGGTCAAAGACGCCGGTCTGTTCTTTGATCCCTATTCGGCAAAGGAAATCAGGCAATGTCTTCAAGAGTTGATAGAAAGCGAGGAACTGCGCAGGGCGCTTGGTCAGAGGGGTGTCCAGCGAGCGCGGAATTTTTCCTGGGAATGCTCCGCCCGGAAGGCCTTGGATACTTTCAATGAGCTGGTGCACCCCGCATGAGTCAACGACCTCTGAAGTTCTGCATGATCACTACGTTCTATCCGCCTTATAGCTTCGGCGGCGACGGGATCTTCGTCTATCGTCTGGTGAATGAGCTGGCCCAACGAGGCCATCACGTGGAAGTTGTGCATTGTGTCGATGCTTACCGTGCGCTAAGTTCGATAGACGCGTCGTCTGGGCGAGAGGACGAAAATCATCCTAACGTGACTGTCCACAGGCTGCACAGCAGGGCAGGGGTGCTCTCACCACTCATTACGCAGCAAACGGGGCACCCCGGCCTGAAAGCCCGTCGGCTTAAAGAAATAATAAACGGCGGCGAGTTTGATGTAATTCACTTTCACAACATCTCGCTAATAGGGCCGAAGGCGCTGACTTACGGAACCGGGGTCAAGTTGTATACCCTCCATGAGCATTGGCTGGTTTGCCCGATGCATGTGCTGTGGAAGTTTGATCGAATGCCCTGCTTTAAGAAGGAGTGCTTCTCCTGCACGATACACGGCAAGCGGCCTCCGCAATTGTGGCGTTATACGAACTTCCTTGACGAGATGCTGAAACACGTCGACGCCTTCATCGCACCCAGCCGCTTTACCTGGAGAAAGCACCTGGAGATGGGATTAAACCCGGAGACTCCAATTGTCCGCATCGCGCACTTCTTGCCGCATCCGGCCACAGGTGTCGACAAGGAAAATAATGCCGCGCCACATCCGCGGCCATACTTTATTTTCGCCGGCCGGTTGGAGAAGTTAAAAGGCGTACAAGTGCTGATTGAAGCCTTCCGGACCTACCGTGCTTGCGACCTGCTAATCGCCGGAGACGGCAATTACGCAGTTGAGTTGCGCCGTCTTTCCGAGGGACTCCCGCATGTTCATTTCCTGGGGCGAGTATCCTACGAACGCCTGCTGGCCCTGTATCGAAGTGCCATTGCGGTCATGATCCCTTCGGTCAGTTTCGAGACGTTCGCGATGGTGAATTTGGAAGCCTTTGCCCAAAAGGCACCAGTCATTGTGAACAATCTCGGGCCTCTTCCTGAAATCGTAGCGGAAAGCGGGGGCGGACTTGTCTATGATGACGAAGCCGGATTGCTCAAAGCGCTGGAGGCACTGGGCACGGACCCGGAAATGCGCCGGAAACTGGGAGAACGAGGACACCGGGCGTATCTTCAACGTTGGACCCCGGAGTCTCACCTGCAACAGTACTTTGATCTGATCGAACGAATCATCAGTGAAAAACGGGCCTATGCGCAGCCCGCTTAACTTGGTAGCGCTGCTCGGGAAGCTCCAGTTTGCTCCCACAGGTGAAGATCCATAAGACGATTCCAAAACGCCGGGAGATAAGATTCAAGTTGACGGGCTTTCGGAATTGGATTCTAAGGCGTTAGAGTGATCACAGAAAACTCTTCCAACGCGTTCAAATCCAGGGACGCTAACAGCTACGATTGCGTTGCGAGTGAATACGATCTTTTCACGGAGCGTTTGTCCGGCCCGCTGGCGGAGTGGGTGATTTCACTGGCTCGGATTACACCGTCCGAGCGGGTTCTGGATATCGGCGCGGGGACGGGTATTGTCGCCTTGCAGGCAGCCCGACAGGTCGGGCCCCACGGGAAAGTTTTGGGCGTTGATCTTTCTGAGGGGATGCTGGTGACAGCGCAGGCCAAGGCAGCAGCGGCAGGTCTCTCGGACCGTGCCGAGTTTCGTAAGATGGATGCCGAAGCTTTGGATCTAGCCAGTGAATCATTCGACGTGGTTGTATCCCTCTTCGCTCTCCTTCATTTTCCGAACCCGCTGGTTGCCTTGAAAGAGATGCTGAGAGTTTTGCGTCCCGGAGGAAGGCTCTGCCTCGCTGTTGGAAGCGGGCCTCCGCGACTCTCAGTGAATGGTCTCATCTATGGCTTCAGACATTTGCGAAATATCTTGCTCAAACGACGCGGGAAGCTTCTCACAGCACCAGAGTTCCTTGATCATCTGGTAGAGACGCGCTTTCCAGTTCCTGATAAGAACGAGGTGACTTCGCTGGCCGCGCATGGTTCGAAGATACCGGTAGATGTCCCCTCGCTGGTCAGAAAGGCGGGGTTCACGGAGGTAAGCACAACCTGGCAGCGCCGCCAGCGCGTCATTGAAACGCCCGAGGAATTCTGGGACCTGCAACGTACTTACTCCAGCATGGCGCGCAAGCGCTTATCCTCAGCCCCGCCGGAGCAGGTCGAGGCATTCCGCAAGGTGTTTCTGGAAAGATGCCACACGGTGCAATCGAAACGAGGACAACTCGTTTATCCTTTCGCGGCTCTTTACGTCGTTGCCCGGCGTCCGCGGAGTTAACGGCGCTAACAAGAAGCGTTCTGAAGGCATGCTGTTGTAGAGCACGCGCTATTCGTGGGTTTATGAACAAATGGGCAGAATGATTCGCATGGCAATCATCGAGCTGGGTGCGGTCACTCGCGATATTCACCTCCCGGCCTATTCCCAGATCAGAGATCGGATGAGGGTGGTCGGAGCTTGTGATCTTGATAACGCTGCCAGAGGATTGGTGCGGAAGAAATGGCCTCTGGCAGAGGTCTTTGATAACCCGCGGGAAATGATCGAGAAGTCGGGGCCGGACTTTGTCGCGATCTGTACCCCGCCTGCGCTACACCATGAACAAACTTTGATGGCCCTGGATTACGGCTGCCACGTTTTTTGTGAGAAGCCCCTGACGGAGAGTCTGCGGCAGGCGGATGAGATAATTCAGGCCGCAGAGACAGCACAACGTTTTGTGGTTGTGAACAATCAGTTTCCTTACATGAACATCCACATGGCTGCCAAGAAACTGATCGGGGTTCCGGAGTTTGGTCAATTGCTTTTTCTTAGTGCCTGGCAGACCTTTCGTCCGACAGCAAATACCGAGGCCGGTTGGAGAGGGCAGCTAGAGCGCCGGGTCTGCTTTGAGTTTGGCATTCACGTCTTTGAGCTACTCAGATTCTTTTTTGGGGACACACCGGTCAAGGTCATGGCTCATATGCCGAACCCTCTGGGGTCGATGAAATCAGATGTCATTAATATCATCTCGGTCGAGTTCTCCGACGGGCGTGCGGCGGTGATCGTTTTAGATCGATTGAGTAAAGGACCCGAACGCTACCTCGATATGCGTTTGGATGGTGAATTCGCCTCAATTCACACCTCGATCGGAGGCCGAGTCGGGCTTAGGGCCGGCCTTCACACAAGGGAAAAACGTCCTTTTATTGGCTTGGATTTCGTGCAAGGGGGCAAGGCCGTGCTACAAAACGGCAATCGCGAAACAGTGATTGCGAAGGATGGAATCAACCCTTTCGCTTCAGCTACAGCGGTTCACCTTAGGAATTTCATTGATGCGGTTCACTGCGGCGAGACTCCGCGCGGCACAGCGAAAGACAACCGCAACACTCTGGCGTTGATGTTTGCCGCTTACGACTCGGCCCAGCTCGGCAAACCTGTGGAGATGACTGAATATGCTCCCGAAAAAGTTGAATACGCACCCTGAGAGGTGGGCCCGCCGGTAACTCGATGATCCTGGCCCATCCGAGAGCCTCGCCGCGTCCGATGTTCGCAGATCAAAATTCAGAGATTAGATCGTGAAACTTTCCAAGAATAAATCTTTGCGAGTCGGGATTGTTGGCGCCGGACTAATGGGTCGCTGGCACGCCGATGCCGCAAGAAGATCCGGCGGAAGCGTGACGGCAGTGGTGGATCCTGACCTTGATAGGGCCGCAGGTCTTGCGGCTCGTTACCACAACGCGAAGAGATTTTCGGATGTCGAAAAGATGTTAGAGCAGGTTGATCTTGATGTGCTACACATCTGCTCTCCCGGGTCAACTCATAATGCCGTCGCCGGCATCGCGATTGATGCAGGCCTTAATCTGCTGATCGAAAAGCCGATCACTCCGACGGCTAAAGATGCGGGGCGGCTTTTTGATCGGGCCGCGGGGCGCGGCGTGCTCGTTTGCCCGGTCCATCAATTCAGCTTTCAGAATGGAGTTCTGAGAGCCAAAGAACTACTGCCTAAAATCGGACGACTCATCCACATTGACACCACGATCTGCACAGCAGGCGGGGCTGATTTGCCTGCCGCACAACTCGACTCGATCGTTGCAGACGTCTTACCGCACCCACTCTCTTTATTGCAAGTGTTTCTGTCACGCGACTTGTCGCCGGAACGTTGGCTAACTGTCCGACCAAGCGAGGGTGAGCTGCGTGTCCTCGGCGAGGTAGCGAATACCACTTTCGCTTTTCTAGTTAGCGTGAACGGCCGCCCGACTACTAACTCCTTCCGAATTGTCGGGGCAGAAGGTTCCATTCATCTAGATTTATTTCACGGGTACGGCTTTATGGAACCGGGTAAGGTCTCAAGAAACAGAAAGATCATTCACCCTTTTGCATTGTCCCTGCGAAGTTTATCGGCCGCGACACTGAATCTTGGTCAAAGGGCGCTGCGACGGGAACCTGCCTATCCCGGGCTGCAGCCGCTGATCGACTCTTTCTATAAAGCGTTGCAGACAGGCTCTCAATCACCAATCTCACCGGAAGATACAATTCTGGTTGCACGAGTAAGGGATCACATAATTCAAACAGCCGGGCTTGTGGTCCCACGATAGGAATACGTGGGAGCATGAACGACTCTCAAACTAGCTTAAGCCTGACGAAGCCGAAGCTCTCGGTTGTCATAGGCTCACAAAATGCCCGTGACAGTATCGGCGAATGTCTTAATGCGTTAGCAAAACAGCGTAACGGGCCGGAAGTTGAGATCATCGTCGTAGACAATTCCACAGATGGAACCGCGGAGATCATTAGTCAACAGTTCTCCTGGATCGAGCTGGTGCGGTCCGCTGAACATAAGTACATGCCGGAGTTGTGGGAGATCGGCATTAGCCAAAGCGGCGGCGACGTCGTTGCCCTCACCACGTCACACTTCGTGCCGGCGAAGAATTGGATCGCGAAAATACTGAAAGCCCACCAATCTAATTACGCAGGCATCGGGGGAGCCATTGAAAACGACAAGCAGGCCGGGCTGATTTCGTGGGCCGTATATTTCTGCCGCTATAGCCCATACATGCTTCCATTTCGAGAAGTGACTGTCGACGATTTCGCGGGAGACAACGGCTCCTATAAACGCGCGGCCCTGGATCGGTTTCAAGATGCTAGACGCAAGGGCTTCTGGGAGTTGTTCATTCACAATGAGATGAGGAAGGCGGGATTGGAGCTTCTCCTGACGCCAGAGATCGTTGTCTACCATCAGAAATCTTTCAGCTTACCGAGTTTTATGACTCAGCGCTTCTGGCATGGAAGACAGTTCGGCAGCGAGCGTGCGTCAAGTGTCTCCCTGCTCAAGCGATCGATTTACATCCTGGCGTCGCCACTGATTCCGGCAGTTTTTCTCCTGCGGATCACGCGGTGCGTTCTTGATAGAAGAAAGCACATCAAGGAATACCTTCTGTCACTCCCGATCCTGCTGCTGTTTCTCTTGAGTTGGGCGGCGGGTGAGTTCACTGGATACGTATGGAAGGCAGCAAAAGGATGAGGTAACACAACATTCGGAAAATACCGCAGGGCTCAGGGAAAACAAAGTCTGATGGCGAACGGTCACGTCGGAAAACTAGAAAGGCGGTGAGTTGCGAGAATGCGTTTTGGACTGGTAGGTGCAGGAATGATAGGTCAGATTCGGGCGAGGTCCTTCAAGAACCTGCCAGGCTGCGACTTTGTGGGGGTTGCGGATCTGGATAGAGACCGAGCGCGGTCGCTAGCCACCTTTCCTCGGACACACGTCTTCGACGGCTACGAACAGATGCTGACTTCCGACGAGGTGGACGCGATCATCGTTTCGACGCCGCCTCAGTTTCATGAAGAGATGACCATTGCCGCTCTCGAAGCCGGTAAGCATGTGCTTTGCGAGAAGCCGCTCTCAAACTCCGTGGCAGCTTGCAGGAGAATGGTTGAGACTGCGAGGACCAGCGGGAAAACTCTCGCAACGGGATTCAATCAGCGATATTTCCCCGCGATCCAGTTCGTTAAGCAAACCCTCGACAGCGGCTTAATCGGAGAACTAGATCATATTCGCGCATTTGGCGGGCACACCGGCCTTTCCGAGTTTAAAGCTTCGTGGATGTACGATAAGAAAATCATGGGCGGGGGCGCTTTGATGGATATTGGAATCCACATTATCGATCTGACCCGTTACCTGCTTGGCGATGTGGCTGAGGTCTTTGGCATCGCCAGCTGCGACGTTTGGAAACTTGATCGCTCTGAGGACAATGGATTCGCCTTGATGCTTAGCCCGCAAGGGAAGAGGGCTATTCTTCAAGCGACCTGGACTGAGTGGAAAGGCTATCGGCTCTACATCGAGGCTTACGGCGAAAGAGGCATGGTCCGAGCTTTTTACGCTCCGATGATGAACATGCTCATCTACATGGACAAACCTGGAGGACGCCGACACCGCAAGTTCAATTTCTATCCGATGACTATTATTGAAGAGAAGCGACATGGCTGGCAGTCAACCGTCATCAAATCCTTCCAACAAGAGTTGACCGACTTCGTCAAACTATGCGAAGGCAAGCAAGGCATCATCGCCGATGGGTTCTCCGGTTTCAGGGCTGTGGAAATCGCCGATGCGGTCTATCGCAGCACTGTCGAAAAGCAAATGATTCGCTTGGGCCCGCAATTTTAGTGGATTCGGAAAGGACACCGAGCCAAATAACGCTCTTTAAGAAGCCGCATGAGGTATGCATTTGCAGTTGGTTCCAGAGACTCTCCTCATCATTCTGATCTTCGAAAACCGGGAAGTGTGAAATGAACGGACACGATCTGGAGATTGAGCGGCTGTCTCGCTCGCAAGGTGTCACGCAATTGTCGGTCGTAATCGCGTCAAATCACTCGCTGCGCGAAGTGGATCAGTGTCTGCAGTCCCTTCAACGGCAGGGCCCCGTTGCGGGCATAGAAATAATTGTTGCTGACTCCCGGGAGGATGATTCAGTGAAAGAGGTCATGACAAAGTATCCCGACGTCGCGTTCATTTGCTTCCCTGAAAAGACGCCGCTGCCAATGTTATGGGGCGGCGGGATCGCGCGATCAAAAGGAGGGATCATTGCGATCACTGACTCAACCTCCGTGGCTGATGGCAACTGGATCGCGGCTATTCTAAAGGCCCATGAATCTGCTGATCCGGTAGTTGGCGGAGCCGTCGAAGCTGCTGAAGGTAAGAACATGGTGGACTGGGCGGCTTATTTTTGTGAATACGGTCAATTTATGCGACCTTTGCCAGAGGGCCCGGCAGATGTCCTGTCGGGCAATAACATCTCCTTTAAGAGATGGACCCTGACGAAGGGGCGAGAGTTTGTGCAGACCGGGTTTTGGAAGACTTACTGGTGCCGAGGACTTCAGGAGGAAGGAATTCAGTTGGTCTCGACGCCCACGATGGTGATCTACGACAAGAAATCGTATCGCCTGGTCCCGTTTCTGATCAGAAGATTTCATCATGGCCGCTGCTTCGCAGGCATGCGTGTCTCAACCATTTCGGGTCTCGAGCGTGCATCCTATATCCTTGGTTCGCCGCTGCTACCTCTCTTATTCCTGGCTCGAACCACCAGGGGCGTCGTCTCCAAGCGACGCCATCTCAAGCAGTTTATTCTTTCACTTCCGGTCTCCCTTCTGGCAATAGTGGTTTGGTCGGTCGGCGAGTTTTGCGGCTATCTGACAGGAACTGGTGAGAGTTGCGCGCATGTATGCTGAGACTGAAGGCCATGTCGATCATGGGTAAAATCTCCGTTATCACCGTTTCGCTTCACGGCTCGTCTCTACTCGAGGAATCGTTGCGCGCTTTGGAAAAGCAGGAAGGCGACGGCGATGCAGAGATCATCGCCGTGAGCTGTCCCCAGAATGGTCCGGCCGAACACATCAAAAAGGAGTTTTCCCGTGTCAAGTTTGTGCAATCCTCCGAGAGGTTAGGCATCCCGCAACTTCGCGCTCTGGGCATGTCGCATGCGACCGGCGACATCATCGCCATTACCGAAGACTGTTGCATTCCCAGGGAAAACTGGTTTGAGGAAATCAGAAAGGCGCACAGACGAGGATACGGCGCAGCCGGCGGGGCGATCGAAAAGGGCAGTAGTAACAAGATCGTGAACTGGGCCGTCTACCTATGTGAATACAGTCAGGCAATGCCGCCCATCCCCGCCGGTGAAGTGGCCGGCATTGCTGGAAACAATGCGTCTTACAAACGGGAAGTGCTGGAGCGGGTGGACGGTACCGTCAGAAAGGACTACTGGGAGTTTTTTCTTCATGAAGAACTCAGAAAACAGAGCGTGAGGTTTGTCTCCCTTCCGAACATGGTAGTTGTCAAAAAGAAGGAGTTCACGTTCTTTTATTTCTTGACCCAGAGGTTCCATTACTCTCGATCTTTTGCGGCTATGCGGAAAACGAGGATACCAGCTTCGAGGCGAATCGTTAGTGTGCTTATTTCGCCGCTCATACCCTTCCTCATGACCTGGCGAATCGCACAACAGGTTCACCAGAAGAAGAGATATTACAAGGAATTCTTGATGTCGCTCCCATTACTAACGATCTTCCTGGGCAGCTACGCTGTGGGCGAATTCGCGGGCTACCTGTTCGGTCCTGGTAATAGTCTGCGTAAAGTTGAATGACTCCGGTGCAAGAAAAACAAGTGAGACTTTCGATTGTGATAGCGGCGTGGAACAATTCTTCTTCACTGCGACAATGTCTGGATTCTTTAGCTGGGAAAGCCGACTCGGCGGACACCGAAGTTATAGTCGTGAGCAACTACGACGGCGGGACGCGCGAGATGGTCGAGAAGCAGTTTCCATCTGTCAAGTATTTCTTCCTTTCCGGAGACGCCACCGTGCCGGAGTTGCGAACAAAGGGGATCTATTGTGCTGGAGGAGAAATCGTCGCTTTGCTCGAAGATCATTGCACTTTCGACGAAAACTGGTGTGCGGAAATCAAGAAAGCTCACGAGTTGCCCTACTCAATCATCGGGGGCTCAGTCGAGAACGCGAGCCGCGAAAGACCGTTGGATTGGGCGGTCTATTTTTACGATTACGGTAAATACATGCTGCCGAACCAAGCCGGAGTGGTTGACTCCTTGTCGGGCATTAACGTTTCGTATAAGAGGTCTGTCCTTGATGAGGTAAAGCAGAGCTTCCAGCAGGGTTTCATGGAAACGTTTATCAACGAAGAACTAAAGAAGCAAGGAGAGGTTCTTTACCTGGCGCCTGCGGCCATTGTCTATCACCAGAAGCATTACGAAATGAAAGCTGCGTTTACACAAAGCTATCGTTACGGCCGCTCCTTTGGCGGGATGCGAGCTCTTAACATTGCGTTTTGGCAACGCATTGGACTGATCCTCGGCTCCTTGACGTTGCCCGTTTTACTTCCCTCGCGCATCGCTTTGAGGACTGTGAAAAAAGGAAGGTATCTGAAAGAACTCTTGCGGTGCCTGCCTCACCTTCTATTGTTGATGACGAGTTGGTCATATGGTGAGCTGTGCGGTTACGTCGGGGGTGAAGTGACCGACTCATCCAGACGAGTCTAAGTTTTAACTTCGAGGTTTGAAACATTTGTTTTGGATATGATGATGTCCTTAAGCGGCCTCCCCATTTTGACGTATCACTCTTTCGATGACAGCGGCTCAGTCATTTCAACTTCTCCTGCTACATTTGAAATGCAGATGAAGTATCTGGCGCAGAGCGGCTATCAATCGCTTTCTTTGTCAGAGGCCACCGTCTACATTCGGGAGAAAAAACCAATTCCCGAAAAGGCATTTGTGATGACCTTTGACGATGGCTATCAGAACAATTACACGCAGGCCTTTCCGATCATGCAAGAGGTTGGGTTTAGGGGGACGATCTTTCTGATTAGCGCTTATTGTGAAGAGTCCTGGTCCGGTGATGAGTCTTCGCTTGAGGCTCGTCCGATGCTTTCATGGTCTGAAGTCAAAGAGATGCACCGATACGGCATTGAATTCGGAGCGCATACATCGACCCATCCCGACTTGATGCGGATTCCAATTGAACAAGCGGAGGGAGAGATCCGGGAGTCGAGGATGGAAATTCAAGACCGCCTGGGCGCGGAAGTCGAAACCTTTGCTTACCCTTATGGCAGCTTCAATGCAAACGTAAAGGAACTCGTCAAGCGAGAATTCTACGCGGCTTGCTCGACGAGACTCGGAAGAAACGAGCCGGGTGATGATCCTTACTCGCTAAAAAGAATCGATATGTTTTATCTTTCCAACTTTAAGCTCTTCACTAAGCTGGCGACTCGTAAGCTAGCTTGGTACCTGCGCTTGAGACAGGTTCCCCGTGACCTAAAGTCAATTATGAAATAGTCTCGGTATCCCGAGATTAATATGTGCCATGCTGGTCGTTCGCCCAAAGCCTTGAGTAATAATCTTGTATATCCGAATGTCTCAGCCTTGCCTGATCCAAGCATAGGGCACCCACCTTCACTGCTACCCTCATTGCGCAAGGTTGCGTTCGTTTGTCCCCTCTGTCATGGGGAGCTAGACCTTCTCACAGACAAAGATGGATATTATTGTCCGGGTTGCGAGCGAGGCTTCCCTTTACACAGCGGGATTCCTGACTTCCGTGTCGCTCCGGATCCATATTTGAGTTTTCAGGAAGAATACGAGAGAACCGAGATTGTTTTGGAGGCTCTGGATCGCTATGAACTGGAACCACTGCTCCAATACTACTGGAGCTTCAGTGATATTACGCCCACGCCTTTGCGAGTTAAATTTGTCCGCAGCGCGATGCTCGGCGAAGAGAGGGCGCAGCGCATCCTGCGTTCATTTGCAGACGGGACATTTCAACAACCCATCAGAGCACAGAGAGTGTTGGAGCTTGGTTCCGGCTCAGGTAACTTCCTGGCTCTCGGCATCGGGAATTACGATCAGGTACTCGGCATTGATATTGGAATGCGCTGGTTACACCTCAGCCGGCGACGTTTCATGGACAAGGGCCTACCAGTGCCTCCGCTCGTTTGCTGCTGCGCAGAATATTTGCCTTTTCCCGACAACTCTTTCGATCTTGTAGTCTGCGCGTCAACACTGGAATTCGTGCGTGATCAAAAGAGGGTACTCGCTGAATCTGCGCGGATGCTCAAAAACGGCGGCTCGCTCTATCTGCAAACGGTCAATCGGTATTCATTAGCCAAAAACCCTTACGTTTATCTTTGGGGAGTCGGATTCCTACCGCGCCCTTGGCAGGTGCGATACGTCCGCTGGCGGCGAGGTGCCAGCTATGAAAGCGTCAGACTGCTTTCATTTAGAGAGCTAAATCGCATGGCCGGAGAATACTTCACGAACGTCGACGTTGCCTTACAGAACATCGATCGGGTAATGTTACGAGAGTTTTCTTCGTTGATGCGTTTCCAAGCCCGTATGTACCAATCTCTTAGGAAGTTACCGCTCGTTAAGACTATCTTAAGAAGGAGCGGCCCGGGCTGGGAAATAGCGCTTCGCAAATAAGCTCAAAACTTACCCGGCTCCCCAACTTCAAAATGAAAAGCCCAGTATCGATCTCTGTTATTGTTCCGGTCTTTAACGGCGGCACGATGATCAGTCGATGTCTCGAGGCTTTGAGTGCTTCTGACTATCCAGCAGATGAAATAATTGTTGTAGATGATGGTTCGACGGATAACAGCGCTGAGACCAGCCGCCAAAAAGGAGCCACCGTTCTGCAGATGCCTCAGCAATCAGGACCGGCGGCCGCGCGTAACATCGGTTCCCAGCGGGCACGTGGTGACATACTGCTCTTCGTGGACGCAGATGTGGTGGTGCATCGCGACTCGATCGCTCGAGTAGCCGCGAGTTTTGAAAACAACCCTGGTCTGGCTGCCGTCTTTGGCTCTTACGACGATGAACCGGCGGAAAAGAATTTTCTATCGCAGTATAAGAACATGTTCCACCATTTTGTCCACCAGCAGTCTAGTGCTGAAGCGGAAACCTTCTGGGCGGGGTGCGGAGCAATCGATCGCCGTATATTTGCTGCGCTTGGTGGCTTCGATAGCATTCGTTATCGCAGGCCCTCGATTGAGGACATTGAGCTCGGTTACAGAATGCGTAAGCTAGGCTATCGCATTCTTCTGGACAAGGGCCTACAGGGTAAGCATCTCAAGCAGTGGAGACTTGGATCATTGCTGCGAGCCGATATTTTATGCCGGGCCATTCCCTGGACCAGGCTCATACTCGAAAGTGAGCAGCAGGTGAATGACCTCAATCTCAAGACTTCTGACAGAATCAGCGCGGTCTTGGCTGGGTTGATGGTCGCATCTCTCCTCGCTTCTCTCTTCAACACGAAGTTCCTGTACCTGGCGGCGGTTCTTGCCCCGACTATTATCTTGCTCAACCTGGAATTCTATAGATTCGTTCTCCGGGGCAAGGGATTACTTTTTGTTTCGAGCACGTATTTCATGCACGTCTTTTATTATCTTTACAGTACAGCCACTTTTGCGGTGTGCTTCGTCCAGCATCTGATTGTCGGCAATGAGTTAAGACGGATTAGGTGAGCTGTTTCGTCGATTTATCCACCACCACCAAAGATTCCATAAATAAGATTAGATGGTCGCGCTTGTGAGTCAATGGAACGTTTGTCACAACGAACTAAGCACCGAGTCTTACGTCACCATCTGATACTCGCATTAGTTTGCGGAGCTTCATTGTTTACTCTTTATTCTGCGGCGCATTCGGATAATGTAAAATTTCGCTGCAGCATCGCGACCGGCTACGTAGGCCTTGCTTTGCTTGGAGCGACACTTGTAACCGGAGCGTTGAATATCTTAAGTAATAGGCGTAACCCCTTATCGACTGACTTGCGGCGTGATATAGGAATTTGGTGCGGCAGCATTAGTTTAGCCCATGTCGTGACTGGCCTTCAGGTGCACTTGGGGAATATGTTGCTGTATTTCTTCCGTGAGGGAGAGTCGAAGCGCTTAGTACCGCGTTCTGACTTGTTTGGCTTTGCAAATTACACAGGTTTAATTGCAGCTCTCATTGTCGTGCTTCTCTTGGCATTGTCGAATGATGTTTCGTTGCGCATGCTTGGGAGAAAACGCTGGAAATTCTTGCAGCGTTGGAACTTTGCCGTTATGGTCCTTGTAGTGCTTCACATCACAGCGTATCAAATTCTTGAAGGCCGGCAGTTGCAGTATTTGTTCTTGTCTAGCGTGATTATAGGAACTGCGTTGATAGTGCAGGTTTCAGCATTTCGGCGGCAGAAGCGAAAAGCGGCAGAACTCTCCCAGCAAGCCTGCTAACGGTCGATCAAGGGCAAGCCCCAAGCGCCAGCTTGGAGTTGTTTGAAAAACTTCTAGACGGCGAGAGAGCAGAGCCCTTCGAGAAAGCCATTAGCGTCTGTAACCCTCCCATTTTAGGTCGGGCATCCGGATTAGAACTGACAATGAGGCGCTGATCACTAGTGCCACAACACTAACCAGAGCAATGGACCAGCAGCGATGCTGGCTGTCCAAAATGCAGCCAAGGTTACGTTCTGCTAGTGAGCATCGGAAAAGAAGATTGGATGTAAGCTAAACAAGGTCGGCGAGTCTCGTCTTGTCGAGTTAGTCAGGATATACCCATGAGAGTGGTCCTAGTTTGGGATCCACAATCGCACATACACGGATCCGTCGCCGATCGCACTTGGAAACCTCTTTTCATTGGTCGTAGCGCTTACGACCCAATCGTAGAGTTTTGGGTCCGAACGTCGCATTTCATTCTCAAACGAGTAGAGTACCCAAGTATTGCTTCGCGCACCCTTCAACCACTCTTGCAACTGATCTGAGTTTTCGATCAACACTACCGAGGGGTCATAGAATCGCTCTGCTTTTCCGCCGTAGCTGAGGCCAATGGTCTTGTCATCAGACGTTCGGTGATCGGCGACATAGGCTAGCGCCTGCCGAAAGCCCTGCTTCGGCACAGAGTAGTAGCGGACCAAGGCAACGAGGGAAACCACAGTCAAAGCGGCGGCAGCAAGCGCGGGAATCCATCGGGAGTATTGCCGGGCCCAGTCCAGAAGCTCGGTGAGCAACAAATAAGCCAGAGGAAGCCCATATATCAGGTATCGGGGATGAAAGCCTTCGCCGCGCACTACCGGGACAACAATATTGAAGAACACCGGTGCGACGAGAATGGCCGCCGCCAAAGGAAGCCTTTTCCAAACACGAGTCGCCGCAAGGGGCAAAACAATTATCCCAGCTATCAGCGGAGGTAGTATCGGTCTGATTTCGGCAAAGAAGGCACGCGAGAAGAATGGGACGCCCATAATACTAGCCTGCTGGGTGTGAAATTGGATAAGGCTGGATAACATCGGCGCATAGAGTATTAGGGCTACCAGTATACCCGCGAGTAGCCAGCCTAATACTTTCCAGCGTCGCGTGATCAGCAGGATCGATCCGTGTCCCATTATCACAGAGGAGGAATGCTGAATACCCGCGCGCCTGCTGTGTGTAGAAGACATCATGGTAGGAAACGGCAAACATGAAGGTACCCATCAGGGCGACTTGGCTCCTCCAAAGCTGGCGCGCCAGGAGATGGAATGCCCAAACACCCGCGATGCCAAAGATAAGTGCTGGTAACCGCACTACCCAGGGCTGCTCCGATCGGAATATTTCAACGGAAACGTGCGACAGAACAGAATTGAGTACGTGGTTATTCGCAGATGCGTAGGTATGCAGGAGCGTGGCTAAAGGTAGCCGCACAAAGTTTACAACGGTAGCGATTTCGTCGAACCACAACTCCGAGTTCGCGCCGATCACGCGTAAGATCACCGAGATGATGAGAATTAGTATGAGGGCCTTTCGCTCAGTTAGCCCGAGGAAAGTTTCAGGTTCCAATTGTTTTGTCATCAGCTTCCTCAACATCGTTGGGAAACCCCGCACCGTTCACCGACATTGATATCGATTGGCGGCCTTTGCCGGCAATTGGAAAATCTTCGCCGCCCTCCCACCTACGTAACCCCCCTGATGATTGAAGAACCATGTGGTTAGGTAAGCACAAGAAACATAGGTGCGATTGAACCTTAATTAAGTACTCGCAAAGTGATATGCCAAAAACACGCTGAAGAGAAAACGTCACAATGAATTATGATGTCCTCGAAGTGACGCCAAACCGTGCGTTTTATAAGTAGTCCGTGTTGTCAATTTAACCTCTGAAAAGATTGTAATCAGAAAAAGTGCCAAGTTCCTCCCGTTCTTTACCACCTATCCTATTTTTCAGGCTGCTGCTTGAGCGACAACCACGCGATGGCGGCGGTGAACAAGGACGGACCGTTTGAAGATACAAATGTAGGCGCGTGGGACTTTGAACCCCAGATCCCTACTGTGTCAAGAGTTGCGCTAGCTACCACTCTAATGCTATTCCATAGGACCAAGTATTTTTCTCACGGCTTTTATATGTTAATCAAGGAAGTGACCGTGATACGGCGTTAACACACTGTACGCTTGGTGCATGGGAGACGGATGGTGCGGATTTCTACAAGCCGACTCTGAGCCCCGCAAGACATTCGCCGATCTCAGAACCACCGATGCCGGCCACAGAAACTCATAACGAAGCATACAGTAAGTCTGTTCGCTTTGGCATTCTGTGCTGCGGGATCAACCTCCAGGCCTGGCAGGCTCAATGCTTGGACGATTTGCGATCCGCAGACGGAGTCGAATTGGTCCAGCTGATTCTCGGTAGTGACTGCCGTAATTCGAGCGGCCTCAATCCAAGCCTTCTATTTAATCTGCATCTGACGCGACTGAGTCCGACGAGCGCCCGGCGCCCGGTGGAGCTTCTTGGCGCCGCTCCAAACGTGCAAAGGTTCTCATGCAGCCTCGATGCGCCATCTCCGAAGGATCTCGACAAGATTCGGGAACTTGATCTCGACTTCATACTGAACTTTAGTAGCGGACTGGTGAACAAAGAGATTCGCAGCATTCCCCGCTATGGCGTCTGGGAGTTTTGTCCTGATGCCGGCACAGTCGGTCGCGGAATCGCGGGGTTCTGGGAACTCTATCGCGGCGATCCTGTCATCGCCGCCTCGCTCGTCCAAACGGCCGATTCAGACTCGGGCTCTATCGTGCTGAGACAAGGTTTTCTAAGAACGGATCATCGATCGCACGCGAGAACCACCGACCAACTGCTCTACGAAATGGCCAAATGGCCGCGACGTGTATGCGCCGATATTCTTCGCGAGGCGGCCGATTATTTCGCAGGTCCCATTCATCGCGCAGCCCCGTCCGCTCCGATGCCGAGTAATCTGCAGATGCTCGCGTTTGGAGCCAGAATCGTTCGCCGTCGATTGCAGTTCGCGTGGGCGCGACTGTTCCAGCATCCGCAATGGAATATCGGCGTCATTGCAGCGCCCATTCATGCGTTGCTCGGATCCGGAAGCACGGCAAAGGTACAGTGGTATCCCTTGTCAGGCCGAGACGGCTTCCTTGCGGATCCGTTCGGTATTCCGCGAAAGGGCGGCGCGACCATCCTCTGCGAATACTATGACTATGGGTTGGGGAAGGGGGAGATCTGTAGCATTGAATTCGACGAGCAGACCTTCGCCACCCGCCGACGGATCGCCATCGACCTGCCCTTCCATCTTTCCTACCCATACTTGGTGGAGTGTCGGGGAGAGATCTACTGTATCCCCGAGAACTTGAGCTCTCGCGAGGTGACTGTTTTCAAAGCGGAGCGGTTTCCCGATCGATGGGTGAAGGCAGGTGTCTTATTGCGGAATGTCGCGGCTGTGGACACCACGGTGTTTCAGTACGAAGGAAGGTGGTGGCTCATGTGCACCGATGCCGATGCTGGGGCTGACCTCAACTTGTTCGTTTGGCACGCGCCCGAGTTGCTTGGGCCGTGGACTCCGCACGCGCGGAACCCGGTTAAAACCGACGTTCGGTCGGCCCGGTCGGGTGGCACTCCGTTTTTCCATGCGGGGCAGTTGTACCGACCCGCACAAGATTGCTCAAAGCGGTACGGGTGGCGAGTTGCTTTGAATCGTATCACTCAGCTTACACCAACCGAGTTTGCCGAGGAGTTGGTTGGTATAATCGATCCACAAGAACAAGGTTTATTCCCCGCAGGAAGGCACACTTTGTCGGCCGCCGGTGACCTGACTCTGATTGACGGACACCATTTTGTATTTGTTGGGCGCTCATTCCTCAACTTTCTGAAAATTTGGTTTCGAGATATCGCAGGTTCAGTATTGCCCAAATGTTGGGCCCGAGACCGTTCCTGAACATTGATGCCGATGGGTGATCCTACTCAGCAGAAATCGGAAAAGAAGCGGCTGGCGCCTAACATCATCATGGTATGACCGGCGAGCCAGCGACGAACACGCTATGTCCGGCTTCGACGAATCTGGTCGCATGATCCTCATGCGTGATTCCGCACCGCCTCTGAAGGGCAGAACGTAGGGGTCGTGAAGAGTAAGACTCCTTTCTCGAACCGAATCGCACAAGCTGGCAGCGAGGAGACTTCTAGCAGTGCGTCAAAACCTCGCGTCGAACGCACCGCCAATCTTTGGAATGACCAACCTCAGACTGTCCTCAGGATTCCTTGCTGGATTGGTAAACCGGTAAATGCGCAAATCGCCATTTAAATTTGTTTCCGAACTGGTCATTAGAACGTCACGCTCCAGCACCATTGACGCCGACGGCATCACTCGTAGCTCATCCCATGGCATTGGACCTTCCCATTGACTTAATTCAGTGTGTTCCAGCACCACATAGTTAATGCCATAACGATGCGCAAAAGATTCGAAAGTTTCAAGTGCAAACATCGTTGCGGGAAGCTTGTCACCACGAATAATTATGGTTCTGAGGTGGGGATCGAGGCTGCGCACGCTGAAGATGAAGGCCCCGTTCGTCGTACCACAATAAAGCACGCGCTCCGGCTGTGAGCTGATAACCGTTTGGACGGGCCATGCAGAAAACTAGCCGGTGCCCGCAAATTCAACGCCATGATAACGACTACAACAGCTGCGGGAATTAACGCCGCGTTTAACCCAGGCAAGATTGACTGACACACATGCATCACTGCAACGTAGCCGAGCACGATCAAGGACGGAATCAGAAAAAAAAGATAACGAGAATCAAAACCACTCATCGGCAATAGCAGTAGGAATGAGCTGACAGCCCATGAAAGATAAAAATTTGTGGGCCAGACTCGCTCCCTCACTTGCCGCGCGCGAAGAAAAACGTACCCGACGGCCAGAGCACCAAGCACCGCGGGAATAACACCCAACCCTCCCACAATGGATCTGAGATAGAACAACAGATTACGTAATAGAATGTGGCTCAAAGCCTCCGGAGTATGAACCTGGTCCAAACCCGTTCCGTCGAAGTGCAACGAAAGCGCCATTTGTGGAAGCAGTAGCAAGACTAAGACCGTTGAGGAGATCCAGATTGTTCGCTCACCTAGTAAATGCCAACGACGGTTGAGGACAATAAGAATGAATGGCAACAGCCCCAGGAACACGGCATGTTGTTTGGTCCAAGCCGCGGCGGCTGCCAATACGGCAAACATTAGGCCCCGCCGTAAGGAATAGTTGCGATCGATGTCACGCAGACAGTAGAGAGCGCCGAGCACGAATGCCAGGGCGGGAAACTCCAACATCACATCGTTGGCAACATATTGCGACCCTCGCAAGGAGAACGAGGTCAGGACAGAACAAATAGCAAGTAGGTGCGAGCCATGAGTTGCCCTCAGGAGTCGGTAGAACAACAGAGCCGATAGTGCAACTGAGAAGGCCACTGCGAGCCGCGCCGCTTTGACGTTTACACCCAGAACCGCAAAAAACATCGATTCGATTAGCGGAAACATTGGCGGATGATAAGGCAGCGAGAGGGCGGGAATGCGACCGTAATAGTACTTGCCATAGGCGATCGGAGTCGTCACCTTTCTATCGCGCAACAAGTCCTGAACAAAGGCCCCATTCAGCGAGTGACGGGTACTATAACTACCAACACATTGCTAATCTATTGCTCGGTTAGGGCTCGGTGAGTTTCTTGCGGCTTGGACGTGGAATTGAACCGCCTCTATTATGCAGGTCGTCAAATACCTGAAGAGACGGTAAGAGCGTAAGTTGCGGGTCGCTGATGATTCTGAACGACTTTAGATCAAGAAAAGGTCAAAACATAACGAATGTCGAATCATGCTGATCAGGAGAGGCGCTTGAGTCGCGTCGCATGGCTGGTAGTCTTCATCCTCGGATTCGTTCAAGCCTGGGCGACTCGATACCAAATCGAAGCTGACGGCATTTCGTACCTCGATATAGCTGATAAGTATCTTCAGCGTGATTGGGCCGCAGCTGTAAATGCGTATTGGAGTCCCTTGTATTCATGGCTGTTAGCTGCAGGAATGTTTACGTTTCGTCCTTCATCCTACTGGGAGTATCCGCTTGTCCATTTAATAAATTTTCTTGTTTACTTGGTCGCCTTCGGCTGCTTCGAGTTTCTTCTCTTTCAAATTATTCGCTATCAACAGGCGGGCACAGATCACCGAGGCGACGGATCGTTTCTGCCGACCTGGGCCTGGCAGTCCATTGGTTACGTTCTCTTTCTATGGAGTTCGCTCTTCCTCATAACCATATCAGTAGTCACACCCGATATGGTTGTAGCTGCCTTCGTATTTTTACTCGCTGGGATAATGATTTGGATTCGTTTGCATCCGGAGAGATGGACTGGTTTTGTTTGTTTTGGACTGGCGCTGGGCGTGGCTTATCTGGCCAAGTCAGTAATGTTTCCTCTGGCCTTTGTTTTTCTGACTGTGTGTCTCCTTTCACTTGGCAACTTGCGTAGAGCTTGGCCTCGACTGTTGATGTCGTGCTTACTTTTTCTTTTGGTATGCGCGCCCTTTATCCTGGCTCTTCATCGCGCGAAAAACCGTTGGACTTTTGGTGACACAGGGCGACTCAATTACGTCTGGGCTGTTGACGGCACTGAGCCTGCTATTCATTGGCAAGGCCAGCCTCCGGGCACTGGAGTGCCGTCGCATCCTACGAGGAAGGTATTTGAATCGCCCGCCGTTTACGAGTTCAAGGAGCCTTTCAAGGTGACTTACCCGCCCTGGTACGACCCGTCCTACTGGTATGAGGGAGCGGTTAGCCGATCGAGTCCCGTAGGTCATTTGATTAGTCCCGTAGGTCATTTGATTAGTCCCGTACGTCATTTGAAAGTCGGGGGCAATGTTATGCTGCACTTCTATGCCGTTTTCATAAACACTCCTATTGGTATGGCGATACTGTTTACCTTTTTGGTGCTTACGCTGTACAGCAGACCAAAGGTTCGACAATGGATTGCCGGGATCACTTTGTGGAATATTCTGTTGCCAGCAATCGCGGCGTTGGCCCTCTATTCATTAGTGCTTGTCGAAACAAGGTACATCGGTGCTTTTGTCGTACTTTTGTGGCTCGGACTTTTCTCGAGCGTAAGACTCGGTAATGATGAGGGCTCGCGCAAATTGCGATCAGCGGTAATTATAGCCTTGGTCGCGTCAACCATGATTGTGATCATAGCAAAGTCGATGGCTCCTGCGTATGCAACCCTTCGCGATGTCGTCAGAAAGAACGACATCTTGCCTTCCCCACACTGGGCAGTAGCTGACGGTCTTAGCAAAATGGGCTTGCAAGCCGGTGATCCGATAGGGTCGATCGGGTATAGCTTTGGCGGTATAGAACCCTCAGCACGTTTAACGAGACTTCGGATCGTTGCGGAAATTACTTCCGGTGCCGACTTCAACCCGAAAGGAGATGTCGACAAGTTCTGGCATAGCGATCCGGAGGTTCAACGTCGGGTAATTGAAGTGTTTGCGAAAACCGGTGCAAAGGCGATTGTTGCTAACCGGTTACCCCCGGGGCTCTCCGATCCCCCAGGCTGGAAGAGAGTGGGTGAGACAGATGCCTATGTTTATTTTTTGCGGTAAATTTCGCCAAGACTGTGATTAATTAAGCATGAAATCAGCGTTTTCGGATTGGGTTATGTCGGCTGCGTGTCTGCAGCGTGCTTTGCGCGCGAAGGGCATGAGGTAGTCGGAGTTGACGTGAGTATAATCAAGACTCAGATTATCAATCAGGGCAACAGCCCCATCGTTGAAACAAGCATTGCCGAGATCATAAGCCAAAGCGTCAGTTCGGGATGTCTTCGTGCGACTACCGACTCCACCGTTGCCATCCAGCACTCCGATATTTCTCTCGTATGCGTTGGTAGCAATTCAAATGGTAGTTTGGATCTACGCTATGTTAAGCGGGTATGTCACGAGATTGGCACTGCTCTCAAGAGTAAAGACAATCAGCACGTGGTTGTGATCCGAAGCACAATGCTACCAGGAACGATCAGGGATACGGTTGTGCCTGTGCTCGAGAAGGCCTCTGGCAAAATTTCCGGCGAGCACTTCGCAGTATGTATCAATCCCGAATTCCTGCGGGAAGGAACATCGTTGAAGGATTTCTATGCGCCTCCCTTTACGCTCATCGGAGCCGATGAGGAAGGCACCGCAAACATTTTGCGCCAGCTTTACGCAACTATCGATGCGCCAATGATCTTGACCTCGACAAAAACTGCGGAGATGGTGAAATACGTATGCAACTGCTTTCACGTGTTGAAAGTCAGTTTTGCCAACGAGGTTGGCAATATATGCAAGTCGCTTGGAGTGGATAGCCACGAGGTGATGGACATCTTTTGCAAAGATACGAAACTAAAGCTTTCACCCTATTACTTGAAGCCGGGCTTTGCATTTGGCGGTTCGTGTTTGCCAAAGGATCTTCGAGCAATTATCTACAAGGCAAACGAGCTCGACGTCGAAGTACCCGTGCTGTCTGCAATTCTGCCGAGCAATCGTTTGCAGATTGAAAAGGCGCTGAACATTGTTGTCAAGACAGGAAAGAAGCGAATTGGAGTGCTGGGTTTCAGTTGGTAGCTCAACCGACAACGTAAGACACATCAATAATAATCACTCGCACGTTCTTTT
>WNGE01001763.1_pt1 | contig 46271 bp, 39 predicted proteins | sample 5400651 | NCBI WGS metagenome assembly WNGE01 (sample SAMN13153370, study PRJNA577476) | soil metagenome | isolation source: 60 cm soil or saprolite under grassland replicate 2 | place: USA:California | collected 2016-06-15 | reverse complement strand
CCGAGTAAGGAGGGAGGAGCCTCGCGCCGCGGGAGCGGAGTGATTGAGCGGGATCAGGCGAGCGGTCGAGGCCCTTTGGCCGAGCCGCTCGCCGGTGCGCCATCAGGCGCAGATCCCCACAAGCGCGGAGCGACGGTTAGCCGCTTTCGGCGGCGGCTTTGCCCGCCTTGGATTGGGCGATGATCTTTTCCTGGCTGGCGTGCGGGACCTCGGCGTAGTGGGAGAACTCCAGGTGGAAGGAGCCGCGCCCCTGTGTGATGGATCGCAGCTGCGCGCCGTAGGTCAGCATTTCTCCCATCGGAGCCTGCGCGCGGATGATCGTGTCGTCGACGCCTGTCTCCATTCCCTGGACGTGGCCGCGCCGTGAGGAGAGGTCTCCCATCAGGTCCCCGACGTACTCGTTGGGAGCGGAGACTTCGACGTTCATAATCGGCTCGAGCAGCGTCGGTTTGGCTTTCTCCATCGCCTCCTTGTAGGCGAGGGCGCCGGCGAGCTTGAACGCCAGTTCCGAAGAGTCCACATCGTGGTACTGGCCGTCATAGAGGATCACGCGGAAATCCACCATCGGGTAACCGGCCAGGTATCCCTTGCGCCGCACCTCCTGGATCCCTTTCTCGACGGCCGGAATGAAGTTTCTCGGGATAGAGCCGCCGTAGATGTCGTCCACGAATTCGAAGTCGGAGCCACGAGGCAGAGGCTCGACCCGGATCTTGCAATCCGCAAACTGGCCGTGGCCTCCCGTCTGCTTCTTGTGGCGGCCGTGCGCGTCGGCCTTACGGGTGATCGTCTCGCGGTAGGGCACCTTCGGCGGATGCAGGATGACTTCGACGCCGTAGCGTTTCTTGAGTCGCGCGACGGCGATCTCGACGTGGAGCTGCGAGGCACCCGCCAGGTGGAACTCCTTGGTCTCCTCGTCCCGCTGGAAATGGAGCGAGGGATCCTCCTCGATCAGCTTATGCAGGGCCGTCGAGATCTTGTCCTCGTCCCCTTTCGTCTTGGGTTCGATGGCATAGGCGATAGAAGCTTCCGGAACAGTGAGCTTGGGCAGGACGACGGGGTAGTCCTTGGTCGTCAGCGTGTCGCCGGTCATCGTCTCCTTCAACTTCGCCACCGCGATGATGTCTCCGGCTTTCACTTCGGGAACGTTGACATGCTCCTTGCCCTGCGGGAGAAAGAGTCCGGAGAACCGCTCGGGCGTCCCGCGGGAGGCGTTCCAGTAGTTACCGTCGGATTGGAAGTGCCCCGAGCGGACCCGCATGTAGGTGATGCGGCCGGCAAAGGGATCGGAGACCGTCTTGAAGACCTGGGCGACCGCATGGTCCTTCTCGTTGGTGAAGACCCGGACGGGCTTGCCGTCCTTGCCCGTTCCTTCGACGGTCGACCCTTCAGGAGAGGGGAGCAGAGACACGCAAGCGTCGAGGATCCGAAGGGCGCCGACGCCCAGGTTCGAAGAGGTGCAGAGCACAGGGAAAATCTTCCTCGCCGCGATCTCCTTCCTCAGTCCCGGAAGAATGTCGGCCGCCTCGAGCGTCCCCTGAGCGAAGAACTTCTCCATGAGCTCGTCTTCCCCCTCCGCGACCATCTCGACGAGTTTCTCGTGTTCGGCGTGCGCCCTTTCGGCGAGGTCCGGCGGAATCGGCCCGTCCGCGCGCTTTCCGCCCTCGTTGACGTGGCCTTCCATGCGGACGAGGTCCACCGTTCCGTTGAAGTTCTTCTCTTCGCCGATCGGGATCTGGAGCGCGACCACCTCACGCCCGAACTTCTTCTGAAGCGCCTCCATGGAGCGGTCGAAAGAAGCCCGCTCGCGGTCCATTCGGTTCAGAACGAACAGGACCGGCCGGTTGAATTCCTGGGCGAACTTCCACATCTTCTCGGTCTGGACTTCCACGCCCGAGACGGCGTCGCAGACGAGCACGACCGAGTCGGCGGCCAGGACCGCCGCCCGCGCCTCGGGCGCGAAGATCCCGTAGCCGGGGGCGTCCAGAAAGTTGATTCGGGTGTCCCGGTGGATCGCATGAGCGCAGGCAAGGTTGATCGAGATCTTCCGTTCGATCTCTTCGGTGTCGAAGTCGGTGGGACAGGTGCCGTCCTCGATCCGGCCGGGCCGCGTGGTGGCGCCCGCCGCGTAGAGCAGGGCGGCGATGAGCGTTGTTTTCCCGACCGTGTTGTGGCCGACGACGGCGATGTTTCTCAATTCCGGAGCGGAAAAGATCTTCATGGGCAGGGATTATATTCAAGCGGCCATGACCGCTCTTTCCTGCCTGGCCCTCGGGTTCGGCTTCGCCATTGCTGTCGGCCTGCTCGTCTTCGCGAGCGTAGTGATCGGCTGGGTCATCCCCCATCGGCGTCAAGAGCCCCGCAGGGACCGTTGAATCGTCCGCCGCGGCGTTGGACACCGTCATTGACCCCTCGGAGAGCGCAGACTAGAATCGCCGGACCGGATGTCAAAGGCCTGTTCCCTCGAAGACCGCGTCCCCGTGCGTAGAAGGAGACTCTCTTCTTTCCATGGCGGATAGAGACGCTGCCGGGACGCGGCTGACGAAGCTCGGCCGCTACGAGGTCTTGAGCGAGCTCGGCAAGGGAGCGATGGGCGTCGTGTATCTCGCCAAGGATCCGGTGATCGGCCGCATGGTCGCGGTCAAGACTATCCGGGCCTCCACCATGGGTGACGACGATTCGGAGTCCCGCGAGTTTCGGGAGCGCTTCATCCGGGAAGCCCAGACGGCCGGCATCCTCTCCCACCCGAACATCGTCACGATCCACGACATCGGCGAAGACCCGGAGACCCAGATCTCTTTCATCGCGATGGAATACATCGAGGGGAAGACACTGAAGGGCCTCCTGGTGGAGAAGGCTGTGTTCGCCTGGGACCAGATCGCGAACATGATCGCGCAGGTGGCCGACGCGATGGACTACGCCCACCGCAAGGGGATCATCCATCGCGACATCAAGCCGGCCAACATCATCGTCACGGCCGACGAAAAGGTGAAGATCACGGATTTCGGGATCGCGAAGATCGCCTCCTCCAATCTGACGACGACAGGCCAGTTTCTCGGCACGCCCAACTACATGTCCCCCGAGCAGGTCTCGGGCTCGCCGGTGGACGGAAGGAGCGACATCTTCTCGCTCGGGGTGGTCCTCTACGAGCTCCTGACGCGGCGCAAACCCTTCTCCGGCGAAAACCTGACGGCGATCTCCTACAAGATCGTGCACGAGGACTTCGTTCCGCCGGCGGAGCTGTCGACCGAGGTCCCGCCCGAATTCAATCCGATCGTGGCGCGGGCGATGGCCAAGGACCCGTGGAACCGATACCAGCGGGGCAAGGACTTCGCCCTGGCGCTCCAGCAGCTGCGCGCGCACCTGGAGGAGCAGCGGGCGATGGCCGACCTTGGCACGATCGTTTCGTCGCAGAGCAATGTGCCCACGCAGAAGCTCGAGAACCTCGCGGCGATCGCTGCCGAGGGGGCCCGGCAGGCCGGTGAGGCGTCCGCTTCGCGCCGGGCAACGTCGGAGACTCCGGCGACGCCTGGTTCCGAGGCCGCAACGGCGGTCGTTGAAGCCAGCGCAGAGCGACAACCGTCGCCGGCAGAACCCGCGAAAGTCCCATCTCCTCCTCCTCCTCCCGCGGCGCCCCGGCCCGCCGGCCCGCCCCAGGCCGTTCGCAAGACTCTGATGCCACGCCTGGATGCCGTGGCCGCCTTGAAAAAAGGGATCGCCGTTATTACGGCCTTGGACTGGAGGAAACTCACGACCGAGAGTGTCAACCCGTCCTGGTTCTGGAAGATCACGATCGGCGCCGCCGCCCTCCTGCTCATCGTTGCGGGCGTCCTCGTCGTGCGCCGGGTTTCGGCCGCGCGCCCGACCGTGACGTTCGACAGCACGCTCGCCAAGGAGGTCGCCGATCGGCGGCACGACCTCGATGAGGGCAAGAAGCTCTTCGACGCTGGTCGGTACCAGGAGAGCCTCGCCTTGTACCGCAAGGTGCTGGCCAAGGATGCCAACAGCCGCGCCGCGCGGGAGTACGCGCAGAAGGCCGAGACGGCCCTCCAGGGGAGAGAGCAGCAGGCGCGCAAGTCTGCCGACGTCGAAAGGGTCATGCAGGGCGCGCAGGCCGCCTTCAGCGAAGGCAACTTCGAGGAAGCCAGGAAACGAGCGGACGAGGCTCTGACGCTCGACGGTGGCCGCGCGGACGCGCAAAAGCTCCGGGAGGACGCCTCGACGAAGATGGCCGAAGCCGCCGAGGTGGCAAAGAAGAAGTCGGCGCGCTCCGCCGCCGCATCGGCGCGACGGCCGACGGTCGTCGCCAAGGGCCGGGGAACCGAAGCGGCGCCCACCGCGGTACCGGCGCCCGCTTCCGCTGCTTCCAGCGTTCCGATTCTACGGCTGCTCTTCGATTCGCCGATCTCCGAGGGTCACGTGATGGTCGCGGTCAACGACCAGATTCTCCTGCGCCGTCCCTTCAACTTCTCGCGCAAGCAGGGGCTCTTCAAGACCGTCAAGGAGACCGGAACCGTAGACGTTTCGATCCCTGTCCAGACCGGGGCACTGAATGTGAAAGTCTGGCTCTCGGGTCCTGACATCCCCGCCTCGACATTCGCGACCGCCTCGACGCAAATGCCCGACGGCGGGAGCCGCGTTCTGCGTCTCGAGTACGCGAGCGGCCACCTCGCCGCAAAGATTCAGTAAGGTCTCGGGTCTCGGGTCTCATCAACCTCAAACCTTGAACCTTGAACCTTGAACCTTGAACAGGTATAACCCACACCCCTCGGGGCGTAGCGCAGCCTGGTAGCGCACTCGGTTCGGGACCGAGTGGTCGGAGGTTCAAATCCTCTCGCCCCGACCAATCAGTCCGACACCGGTTTCGGTTGACTTACGCCCATATTACGCCTAGACTGTTGCTCAGGCCGATGGGCCGTTCCCTGGGCCCGGGAGCGGCCGCGGTGGTCCCTCGGCCTACTTTAGTTCTGTTAATCGGAAACAACTCCTTAATAAATAAGGAGAATCATGAATCTCACAAAACGTCAGAAGGAGATCCTGGACTTCATCCGAAACTACCGATCCGAGCGTGGAATCTCGCCCACCCAGCGGGAGATCCGTGAGAATTTCGGGCTCTCTTCCTTCGGGACCGTCCAAAAGCACTTGAAAAGGCTCGAAGAGAAGGGGGCCCTCGCACGCGAGTGGAACCGGAGTCGAGGGATTTCGCCGGCTGCCGAGCGGCCATCCTCAAGGGAGGTGGGTCTGCTTGGTTACGTGGCCGCCGGCCGGCCGATCGAGCCTTTCCCTTACGAAGAGACGATCGAGGTTCCGGCGTCGCTTCTGGGTAAGGGAGAACACTTCGTCCTACGCGTGCGCGGAGACTCGATGGTGGAGGACGGGATCCGGGACGGGGACTACGTCATCGTCGCTCGCCGCCCGACCGCCCAGAACGGTCAGACTGTCGTCGCCCTGGTGCGCGGGGAGGCCACGCTCAAGCGTTACTACTCCGAAGGCTCGCGCGTCCGCCTCCAGCCCGCCAACGCGACGATGAAGCCGCTCCTGGTGGACGCCCGCGACATCACGGTGCAGGGTGTCGTGACGGGCCTGATCCGCGACTACGCCAGCGCGTAAGACAGGCGGGCCTGCTTGCCTGCTAAAATGCCCGGCCGATGGCGACGTACCCAAGTGGTTAAGGGAGAGGTCTGCAAAACCTTTATGCGGGGGTTCGAATCCCCCCGTCGCCTCCAAAGCGCAGCCGGCGATCGGTAATCGGAAAACGGGAATCGAGGGGTTTTCTCGTGTTAGTCGATTCCCGATTCCCGATTCCCGACCATATGGCCGGAGTGGCGAAATTGGTAGACGCACGGGACTTAAAATCCCGAGGGCTGAAAGGCCCGTGCCGGTTCGACTCCGGCCTCCGGCACCAGTCCTGATGAAGGATTCGTGAGCAGCGCGATCGAGGAGACATACGCCGAATTCGAGCGGGCCCTGGCCTATAAGTTCCGGGACCGTGACCTCCTGGCGCGCGCGCTCACGCACAAGTCCTACGCCAACGAGCGCCGGGAAACCTCTTCCTCCCACAACGAGCGGCTGGAATTCCTGGGCGATACGGTGCTCGGATTCGTCATCGGCGAGCTGATCTATCGCTCCTTCCCCAACCTGCAGGAGGGTGCCCTCTCGAAGATCAAAGCGCATCTGGTGTCGGCGGGCACGCTCGCCTCGAAGGGACGGGCCCTCGGGATCGGCCGGTACCTGAGGATGGGAGCGGGGGAGGCGCGGTCGGGAGGCGCCGAGAAACTGTCGCTTCTTGCCGACGGATTCGAGGCCGTCGTCGCAGCCATCTACATGGATGGCGGGCTTCCCGCCGCGGAGGCCTTCCTGAGACGGGTCTTCGGTCCCGATGTGACGGGCATCGATATCGGAGACCTCTCCTTCCAGGACTACAAGACCGCTCTGCAGGAGACGGCGCAGGCATTAGGACTTCCGCTCCCCGAGTACCGCATCGTGGACGAGTACGGCCCGGACCACGAGAAGATCTTCGTCATTCAGGTCTTCTGGGACGGTGAAGCCTTCGCGTACGGGCGCGGCTCTTCGAAGAGAGAGGCGCAGCGCAAGGCCGCCAAGGAAGCGTTGAAGAGGCTCGGCCAGCTGCCTGCCTGAGGAATCGATTCCAAATTCCAGGTTCCAGATTCCAAGGAGCACCGTCCCACTTGGAACTTGGAATCTGGAATCTGGAATTGCGCGCGCGTGAGCGCGCGCTCAGGGCGCCTTCTCCAGTCTCTTCAGGAAAGCGTCTGCGTCTTCGAAGCCAACCAGGCGCAGGTCCTGGCGTTCCCGGCCGGCCGCGTCGAGGAAGATGATCGTTGGAACGCCCAGGATGGCGTATTTGTCCGAGAGAGCCACGACTTCGGGCGCGGCCGCGCGGGTCATGTCGGCCTTGAAGAGAGCGCGCCTCTCCAACGCCTGGCGCACGCCGGGATGGGAGAAAGTCTTCTCGTCGAGCTCACGACAGGGCAGGCACCAGGAAGCCGAGAAGTCGATGACCGCGGGGCGGCCCGCGCGCGCGACCTGCTCCGCGGCGTAGGGCTGCCAGCCGGGAGAGGCGGAAGCCGGGATCCGGCGAGGGAGAAAGAAAGCGGCGGCGGCGAGAAAGACCACGACCGCGGCGGCCCGCGCCGCCGGACGGAGACGCGTCCCGCGCAGCGTGAGGGCAATTGCCGCGACGACGAGGACTGCCGGCAGGAGCCAGTCCCCGGCGGGGCGCGGAACGACCGTCCGCAGAAAGTAAGCCGCCATGGCGATGAGGATCCAGCCAAACAAAGACTTGACACCTTCCATCCACTCTCCCGCGCGGGGAAGACGCGAGAGACTTCCAGAGAAAGCGGCGAGGAAAAGATAGGGCAGTCCGAGCCCCAGCGACAGCACGAAGAAGAAGAGGAATCCCAGCGCCGCGTTCTGGCGCGCGGCGACGAACGCCAGGAGCCCGAGGACGAAGGGACCCACGCACGGCGCGGCCACGACTCCCACGAGCAGCCCCATCGCGTAGGCGCCGGCCCTTCCGGAACGCGCGCCGGTCTTCTGCATCCACGAGGTCGGCATCCGGATGTCGTAGAGCCCGAACATCGAGAGCGCGAGGGCAACCAGGACGGCCGCGACTGCCGCGAGCACCCAGGGGGACTGGAGCGCGGCGCCGAAGAGCTTTCCGGAAAGCCCCGCAGCGACGCCGAGCGCCGAGTACGTCGTGGCCATCCCGAGCACGTAGAGGGAAGCCAGGCCGAAGACGCGGCCCGATTCTCCCTTCGCCTGGCCGCCGAAGAAGCTGACGGTCAGCGGGATGACGGGATAAACACAGGGAGTCAGATTCAGCGCGAGTCCGCCGGCAAAGAGCAGAAGCAGGACGACGGCAAAGCCGCGGCGTTCGAGAAGCTGACCGAAGTCCTGTGAGGCTCCGGCCGCGGACGTGGAGGCAGCCGATCCCTCCCCGGGAGCTTGCGAAAGAGGCACCGCGCCGCCCGAAAGGGCCGGGGCGGTCCCCGAGGTCCGGGCGCGGAAGATGACGGTCGCGGGCGCCAGGCATTGCGTGTCGTTGCATGCCTGGAATTCCACGGCTCCGGTCATTTCGGGAGGTGGGCCGCCGGCCAGGGTCAGAGGAACCTCCATCGAGAAGGATCCTTCGTAGACGGAGAGGGGCTTCTCAGCGAAGGCGAATTTCTTCATCTTGCCTTCGGGATATTTCGGCTCTCCGAACTGGACGCCGGGAGCAGGATCCAGACGGATCGACGTCGCGATCAGGTAGTCCTCGGAGGGTTGATGGCTGTTGACGTGCCATCCGGCGGCGAGGGTCGCGTCGATGTGCAGCGCCGCTGACCCCGCCGCTCCCGGCAGGACGCGGGCTTCCGCCTTGAGGAGGGTCGAAGGCTGCGGGGCCGGAAGGGCCGTCGCCGGCGGCGACAGCAGGAACAGGCCGCCGCCGGCCGCGAGCGCGGCTATGCCCGTGCGGACGAGCCTCATGGCTTGGGCTTCTGGCCGGTCATTCGTTCCAGGAGCGCCCGAACCTGGTTCAGATACGGGGATGTCGGATGGTCTTTCTCAAACTTGACGAACAGGGCGTAGGCTTCCTCGGGTTTGTTCTCGGCGAGCGGGATCTGCGCGCGGAAGAGCTCGGCCCGCTCGCGCCGCGACCTGTCCTTCGTCGTTTCGATCAAACGGTTGATTGTCTGCCGTGAACCGGCGGCGTCGCCTCCATCGAGCTGAACGGCGGCCAGAAGTTCCCGCGCGTCTTCGCGCAGAGCCGTTGTCGCCCCGGGGGCGGCCGCTGCGCGCTTCAACCGCGGCAGCGCCGAGCCGGAGTCGCCACGCGCGAACAGCTCCTTGCCGGTGTCGAAGGCTTCGCGCGCGGGGAGTTTCGAGATGTCCTGGGCCTCGACCCTTCGCGCGAAGGCCTTGTACTCGGTCATCTCGCTTTTGACATGCGCGTAGAAATCCGGTGCGGAGCTGAAGCCCTGCATGAAGAGGACCTGGCGACCCTCCGGCGATTCGATCAAGACGGCGGGGACATCGGTGACGCCGTGCCGGCGCGCCATCTCCTTGCCTTCTTCGGAATCGATCATGACCTTCACGGGGACCATCGGAATGAGCAGCGCCTCGAAGTCGAAGGCCGGATAGAGAAGGACGTCCATACGCCGACAGCCGCCACACCCGTTCCGGTCGAATTCGATGAAAACGAACTTTCCCTGCGCGGAGGCACGCTGCCTCGCCTCATTCACGTTCGAGGCCCAGTCGGCGTTGCCCGGGCTGCTCACGGTATTGTTGGAGGGCGCCGAAGGCGCCTGCGCCGTCGCGAACGCCGCGCCGAGGAAAAGAGTGACCAAGAGTCGGAGACCGAGGTTCTTTCTTGACGGCATGCGTTGCGGAAACCCTTTCCGATGAGGCGGAATTCCCTCCACAAGCCCGAGCGCCGGGCCCTGGCAAGAGCAAGTCGGCACCCCGGTGTCCGCTGCCGCACGCCTCGATCACGGCCATGCAAGCCTCTCCATGATCGGACGGGTGCGCCCCCTCCGCAAGGGGCGGGGACGCCTCGGCGTCCGCCTTCTCCTTTTCGGCTTCCTGGCGGGAGTCCTGGCTCGCGCGGCCTGCGCCCGTGACTGGCCGCAGTGGGGGGGCAATCCCGCCCACCAGGGAGCCAGCGCGGCGGTGGGGCAGCCGCTCGTATCGGTGCTGGCCGACATCGTGTACGACCCTTTCGTCGAGCTGGAGAAAGCCGAGAGCGGTGAATCTCTTCTCGTTCACTATGCCGTGCCGTTGCTCGACGCAACGGGCGTTTACCTGGTGTTCAAATCGGGCACGTACGTCTCCTGCGATCCCACCGGCTCCGGCCTCCCGTTTCCCTGCGGACCCGACGCCCGGACGCTGCAGACTTGGAACATCCGCAAGCTCGCCTGGAGGAACGGCGCGCTCTCGACCGAATGGACCTTCGCGAGCGACTGGAAGCCGGAGCCAGCGGGAGGAGCGGTGGCAAACTGGGAACCGGTCTTCCAACCCGCCATCGCCGGCGATTTTCTCTACGTGCCAGGCGTCGCCGGAACGGTCTTCAAGCTCTCCAAGGCGACGGGGGCTGTGGTGGCTCGAATCAATCTCTTTGGAGAGGCGCTGGATCCGGAAACCTACGTCGCCGGAGGCCTCGCCGCCGATGCGTCAGGCAATGTTTTCTACAACGCTGTCCGCCTGGATCCGATCAATCCATGGACTTCGGATGCTCTGGGCGCCTGGCTGGTGAAGATCGCTCCGGATGGCGTGGCCTCGACGGCGCCCTTCTCGTCGCTCGTTCCCGGCGCCCCCGCCGCCTTCGCGCCGTGCCAGACGAGCTTTACCGCCAGCCTGCCCTGGCCGCCTTCAGCCAATGCCGTGCCTCCCGCCTCCGTTTGCGGGTCGCAGCGGCCCGGCATCAACGTGATCCCCGCGATCTCTCCGGATGGAACGGTCTACACGGTCTCCCGGGCGCATTTCAACAGCCGATACGCCTATCTCATCGCGGTTCATCCGGATTTGACGCCCGCCTGGAGCTCGTCCTTGAGGAATGTGTTGAACGATGGATGCGACGTCGGTCTGCCGCCGAGCGGGATGCCTGGAGGATGCCGTGCCGGCTCGAATCGCGGAGTGGATCCTGCCACCAACGACATTCCGGCCGGACAGGTCTCGGACCGGTCGTCCTCGTCTCCGGTCGTGCTTCCCGACGGCGGCGTGCTCTACGGCGCCTTCACTTCCTACAACTACTCGAGGGGGCACCTCTTCAAGTTCGCTTCGGGCGGGCGAGCCCTCGCGACGTATGACTTCGGGTGGGACATCACGCCGGCCGTCTTCCAGCATGACGGAACCTACTCGGTCCTCCTCAAGGACAATCATTACCCGATCGGTTCCTACTGCAGCATCCCGAGCGTCTGCCCTCCGGAGGTTCCCCGGTACGACCTCGTCTCGCTCGATTCGAATCTCTCCCTCGAGTGGAGATTCACCAGTACCAACACCTTGAGCTGTCAGCGCGACGAAACCGGGGCCGTGACCTGCGTTTCGGACCATCCCGAGGGGTTCGAGTGGTGTATCAACCAGCCGGCCGTGGACGCTCACGGAGTCGTCTACGCCAACAGCGAGGATGGCTTCATCTACGCGATCGCACGGGGTGGCGCCGCGTTGGGCAGGATTTTCCTGGATCGCGCAGTCGGAGCGGCCTACACGCCTCTTTCCGTCTCCTCCGATGGCCTGATCTACGCCCAGAACAACGGCCACCTCTTCGTAGTGGGCAATCCGTTCCGGCCTTTCCCGCTGCCGCCCGGCGGCAGGAAGACTCCCAGGACGGTCGGACCCCATTGATGCGATTGCCGAACGGTGTTGCGGCCCCGCGCGGATTTCACTAGAGTTGCCGGTCCGGTTCTCGGCGTCCAGCGCCCAGGTAGCTCAGTCGGTAGAGCAACGGACTGAAAATCCGTGTGTCGGCGGTTCAATTCCGTCCCTGGGCACCAAACCATTGAGGGATTGACGATTGATGATTGACGATTTGCAGCTCACCCGGAGCCCAGTCTTCAATCTTCAATCCTCCAATCTTCAATCCTTCAATCTTCAATTCCCATGATCCTCAAAGTAGCCAAGCTCGGCGTGAAGACCCTGCGGATGCTCTCGCGCGAAGTGGACGCGAAGGCCGTCGCGCGCGGAGACTACGAGCCGTTTCTTTCGGACCTGGAGGAAACGATGCGCGAGTACGATGGAACCGGCATTGCCGCGCCTCAGGTCTTCACGACTCTTCGTATCTTCCTCTACGAGACGCACCCGGAAAAGCGCAAACGCAAGGAGAGCGAAGTCCCCCTGACCGCGTACTTCAACGCCTCCTACGAGCCGGCCGGCCAGGAGATTGAGGAGGATTCGGAGGGGTGTCTCTCGGTGCCTTTCCTGTGGGGCGGAGTCGTCCCGCGCTTCGAGAGAATCCGCGTCCGGGCGCTCGACCGCTCGGGAAAGCCGGTGGACTTCGAGGTCTCGGGTTTTCACGCGCGCGTCCTTCAGCACGAGATCGATCACCTGGATGGCCTGGTCTACCTCGACCGCATGCGGGACATGAAATCGCTCGCCTACACCGTGAATTTCGGATGAATCGTTGAGAAACTCGCAACTCTCGACGCTCCCGTTCTTCCGCTAGAATCGGCCGGGAGGAGAGATGTTCGGCAAACCCCGGCCCCTACCGGCCTACGACGCGAAAATCGACAGCGGTGGCGCTTCGGACTTCCTGACCACGCGGCTGGAAAAGATGGTCGCCTGGGCACGGTCCAACTCTCTGTGGCCGCTTCCCTTCGCGACGGCCTGCTGCGGCATCGAGTTCATGTCCGTCGTCTCCTCGCACTACGACCTCGCGCGGTTTGGAGCCGAGGTCGTGCGCTTCTCTCCGAGGCAGGCGGACCTCCTGATCGTCGCTGGCACCGTCACGGACAAGATGGCTCCCGTTCTTCGGAGGATCTACGACCAGATGCCCGAGCCCAAGTGGGTCATCTCGATGGGAGTCTGCGCTTCCTCCGGAGGGTTCTACCGCGCGTACCACGTCACGCAAGGCATCGACGAGATCATCCCCGTGGACGTCTACGTGCCCGGCTGCCCTCCCACGCCGGAGGAGCTCATGTTCGGGATCCTCGAGCTGCAGCGCAAGATCAAGTCGGGAGAGCTGTCGCGGGACAGCCGTTCGGCCAGGCTGGCGGCGGAAAGACCCGCTTGAGCACCGTCGCGGCCCCGCCTCTTTCTGCCGCGGCGGAGAGAATCCGCGAGCGCCTCTCCGGCTCGCCCCTTTCGGAGAGGGTCGAGGTCCGCGACCTCGATCTGCCGACCCTGGAAGTTGCTCCGTCGGACTGGCCGTCTCTGGCTGCCTGGCTCCGCGACGACCCGGAATGCCGCTACGACCTCTTTCTGGATCTGGCGGGCGTGGACAACTTGAAGCGCGCCGGACAGAAGACGCGCTTCGAGGCCGTGGTCCACCTGCATTCGCTGCCGCGCGACGAGCACCTGCGAGTCAAAGTCCTTCTGCCCGACGCGGCTCCGCCGGCGCTCCCCTCCGTGAGTGAAGTCTGGCCGGCCTCCAACTGGTTCGAGCGGGAGGCCTTCGACCTTTTCGGCTTCGATTTTCCGGGGCATCCGAACCTGAGGCGCATTCTGTGCCACGAGGCCTTCGTCGGGCACGCGCTGCGCAAGGACTATGCGCCGGGCCAGCGCTGGTTCGCCACAGAAGAGGACCTGAAGATGCCCGCCTGGGCTCTGGAAACCGACGCGAAGGCCGAGCACTTCGAGACGCAGACTCTCTCGATCGGGCCGTCCCATCCCGCCACGCACGGGATCGTTCACTTGATCGCGCGGCTGGACGGGGAGCGGATCACGCGGGCCGAAACGCAGATCGGTTATCTGCACCGCTGCTTCGAGAAGATGTCGGAGACGCATCCCTGGAACGGGGTGATCCCTTACACGGACCGCCTGAACTACGTCTCCGCGATGATCAACGGCGTCGGGTACGTCAAGACCGCTGAGAAAATGCTCGGCGTCGAGATCCCGGAGCGAGGAGTCCTTGTGCGGACAATCCTCTCCGAGTTCTCCCGCGTCATGGACCATTGCGTCAACATCGGTGCGAACCTGGTGGACATCGGCGCGCTGACGAACTTCTGGTACCTGTACCAGCCCCGCGAGACGATCTACGGCCTGCTCGAAGCCTGCTGCGGGGCGCGCCTGACGGTCTCCTACGTGCGCGTCGGCGGGCTCGCGATCGACGTGCCCGAGGACTTCGTCCAGCGCTGCCGGGCGCTCCTGGAATCCATACCGAAGTTCCTGGACGACGTGGACCGGCTCGTCACGAACAACCGGATCGTGCGCGACCGGCTGCAGGGCACCGGCGTCGTCTCGAAGGAGCAGGCGATCGCCTGGGGCTTCACCGGGCCGGTGCTCCGTGCTTCGGGAGTTCCGTACGACGTGCGGCGGTCGCGCCCCTACGACTTCTACGACAAATTCGACTGGGACGTGCCCGTCTCGGCGGAGGGGGACAACTTCGCGCGCTACCTCGTCCGCATGGAGGAGATGCGGCAGTCCTTGAAGATCATCCGCCAGGCGCTCGAGATTTTTCCCGCGAGGGGACCCGTCAACTCCAGCGACTGGCACGTCGTTCTGCCGCCCAAGGACGCCGTCTATCACGACATGGAGTCCCTCATCTATCACTTCAAGCTCGTCATGGAAGGCATCCGCGTTCCGCGGGGCGAACGGTACGAGTGGATCGAGGGCGCCAACGGAGAGCTGGGCTTCTATGCGATTTCCGAGGGTGCCGGAGGGCCGTACCGCTTGAAGGTGCGTCCCCCCTGCTTTCCGATCATGGCGGCCTTCGAGAAGATGGTCGTGGGCGGCACGATCTCCGACGCGATCGCGACGCTCGGGACCTTGAACGTCATCGCCGGAGAGCTCGACCGATGAGCGGCATCGTCCAGGTCAACGCGCGCACACCCAGGAAGCTGACGCTCGCGCAGAAGCTCTACCTTCCCGAGATCCTGGCCGGCATGAGGGTCACGGCCCGCCACCTGCTGCACAATATCGTGGCGATCCGCAGCCTGCCGACGATCCTCTACCCGGAGCAGAAACGGGACTATTCGGGGCGCTTCCGCGGCAAGCACATCCTGAAGACTCGCGCGGATGGGACGTTGAAGTGCGTGGCCTGCTACATGTGTCAGCAGGCCTGTCCGGCTGAGTGCATCACGATCGTGGCGGGGGAGCATCCCACGATCGCCTACGAAAAGTATCCCGTCGTCTTCGACATCGACATGCTGCGCTGCGTCTTCTGCGGGTTCTGCGTGGATGCGTGTCCCAAGGACGCGATCTGGATGACGCGCGATTACGAGCTGGCTTTCTTCTCGCGGCAGGAAGCGATCTTCGGCATCGACAAGTTGATCGAGAGGCCCGGCGTTCCCGTCAAGGACGGCTATGGCTATCGTCCCTACTATCCCGGAGACGGGACAGTCCCGCCCACGGACGCCTCCACCGCGCCCGTCACGCCGGGCGACGGCGAGCGAGCGAGGCTCCGCGAAACGGGCCTCCTCCCGGTCTTCCGCCCTTCCGCCCCCCAGGTCGCCTCGAAGGGCTGATTAGGCGGCGCTCCGCGCCGCCTAGCGCAGCTCTTCCATCATCTGCGCGAGGGCCTCACGGCCGGGCCGGACCCTATCCAGCGGGAGCGTCGCCAGAGGCTCTTCGGGCAGACCCAGAAGGGAGAGGAAGTCCTTCTTGTGCGGCTCGACGTAGATCAGGCCGGTCAGGAACTCGTTCTTCTCCTGGGCGTCGTGCAGAAGATTGAAGGCCGCTCCCTTGTCGGTCGGGTCATAGTCTTCGCGCAGTTTCTTCAGGCGGATGTGCGACCCGTCGTGCAGGACGACGTCCTGCGTCGTGCCGGGGTCGTAGTCCACGGTGATCTCCTCGAAGAACGGCACGAAGCCGATCTCCTGGATCGGGATCTCGTGGTCCTTGGCCCACTTGTAGGACTTGGTCGAGTCCTCGTGGTTGTTGAACGTGACGCAGGGCGAGATGACGTCGAGGAGAGCCGTCCCGCGGTGCGCGATCGCCCCCTTGAGCAATGCCAGAAGCTGCTTCATGTCTCCCGAGAAGGAGCGCGCCACGTAGGCGCACCCCAGCTCGATTGCCATCGCGCAGAGGTCGATCGCCGGCAGGTCGTTGACGAGGCCGGTCTTGAGCTTGGATCCCAGGTCGGCCGTGGCGGAGAACTGGCCTTTCGTGAGGCCATAGACGCCGTTGTTCTCGACGATGTAGATCATCGGGACGTTTCGTCGCAGCAGATGTACGAACTGTCCGGCGCCGATGGAAGCGGTGTCCCCGTCCCCCGAGACTCCGATCGCCAGCAGCGACGGATTGGCCAGCACCGCTCCCGTCGCGACCGCGGGCATGCGACCGTGGACGGCATTGAACCCGTGCCCGCGGTCGGCGAAATAGGCCGTCGTCTTGGACGAACAACCGATGCCGGACATCTTCGCCGTCTTGTAGGGCGCCACGCCCATGTCGTAGAAGGCCTGCGTGATCTGGCGCGTGATCACGTCATGCCCGCAACCTATACAGAGGGTGGACTTCAATCCCCCGTATTCCTTGACGGTCAGGCCGATGCGGTTGGTCGGCGGTGCTTTGGGCTCGGCGACGGAGGACATCAGTTTTTCTCCCCGGCCTCGATCCCCTCGACCACGGTCTCGGCGTCGAGAGGGAAGCCGTCGTAATGGCGGATGGAGCGCAGTCTCGAAGCCTGCGCTGGAAGCTCGAGCCTGAGAACGTCGAACATCTGTCCGTCGCGATTCTGGTCCACGACGTACACACGGTCGTGCGACGCAATGAATTCTGAGACCTCTTCGCCAATGGGAAGCGCCTTCAGACGCAGGGAATCGGTCGGGACGCCCCGGCGCGCGAGCAGCTCCCGAGCCTCCTGGACGGCAAAATCCGAAGACCCATAGGCAATCACCCCGATACGCGAGCCCGAGCCGTTCGAGACGACAGGCTTTGGCACGAACCGGCGGGCCGTCTCGAACTTGCGCGCGAGGCGATCCATGTTGTCCTTGTAGTCCTCGGGTTTTTCCGTGTAGGTCGCTCGCTCGGAGTGGCCGGAGCCGCGGCAGAAGTAGACGGCGGCCGGGTTATCGATGAGGCCGGGCAGGGTCCTGTATGGGATTCCGTCTCCATCCACATCCCGGTAGCGAGCGAACTCCTTGAACTTGCGGATGTGTTCCTTCAACTCCTCCTCGGTCCGGATCACCTTGCCGCGGTCGACTCCCTTCTCGGGATAGGAGAAGGGGTCGGCCATCCAGTTGTTCATCCCCAGATCGAGATCAGTCATGAGAAAAACCGGCGTCTGGAACCGTTCGGCTAAATCGAAGGCTTCCATTGCGAGCGCATAGCACTCTTCGACCGAGCCGGGGATGATCAAGATGTGCTTGGCGTCACCGTGCGAGAGGAAATATGTCGAGAGAATGTCCCCCTGCATCGTACGGGTCGGCAATCCCGTCGAGGGTCCGACGCGCTGGACGTCCACGATGACCGCCGGGACTTCCGCGTAGTAGCCGAGCCCGACGAACTCCGACATCAGCGAGATACCGGGGCCGGAAGTCGTCGTCATCGAGCGCGCGCCCGCCCAGCCCGCGCCCATGACCATGCCCGCGGCCGCCAGCTCGTCCTCGGCCTGGACGATCGCGCAGGTCGGCTTCCCGGTCGCCGGGTCCATACGGAACCGGCGGCAGTATTCGATAACCGCCTCCGCGAGCGAGGAAGAAGGCGTGATCGGGTACCAGGCGAGCACGTTGACGCCCGCCATGACGCAGCCGATCGCCGTCGCCGCGTTGCCTTCGATGATGATCTTGCCCGCGTTCTCATTCATCCGCTCGAGGCGATAGGGGTCGGTCTTGGCCAGGTTTTTCTGAGCCCAGTCGTAGCCGCCCTGGATCGCGTTCCAGTTGATCTCGACCGCCTTCTGCTTGGACTTGAATTGCCTGGTGACGGCCTTGCGGATTTCCTCCATGTCGATGCCGAGCAGCCACGCCGCAACGCCGACATAGATCATGTTGACGGCCAGGCGCCGCAGCTTCCCGTCATGGACGAGCTCCAGGACCAACTTCGAGAAGGGAACGGGATAGAAGTGCACGTCGTCCCGCATGGCCTTCAAGTTGAGATTCTCCTCGTAGATGACCGCGGCGCCGGGATGGACCGTCCGGATGTCCTCGTGGGCGGTTTCGGGATTCATGCAGATCAAGACCCCGATATCCCGGCGACGGGCGATGAAGCCCTCCTTGGAGGCCCGAACCGTGAACCAGGTCGGAAGACCCTGAATGTTGGAGGGAAAGAGATTCTTGCCCGAAACGGGGATCCCCATCTGGAAGATCGCCCGCATCAGGATGTTGTTCGAGGACATACTGCCCGACCCGTTGGCCGTGGCGACGTGGATCGAGAAATCGTTGACCACTCCGGCGCCGCCGGCCCGCTCCAGCGCCTTCTCTTCAAGGACCGTGCTCACCCCTGGACTCCTTTTTTTGTCCTCCGGATTGTCCCGTCGGAACGGCGAATCATACCAAACAGTAGCGTTTCTTCTCGCCGCCGGGGATCATGCTTAGAATGAAACCGGAGGTTCCCGCGATGCATTTCCGACGCCGTGCACTGCTCGCTCTTCTCCTGCTCTTCTGCCTCCGCGGGGGCGCGGATGCGGCGTCGGGCCGCCCCTTCCGGTTCGACGAGCTGGTGAAAGCCGGGCGCGTCGGCGGCTTCTCTCTCTCGCCCGACGGGCAATGGGTGGTCTACACCGTCGGCACGCCCGACGTCGAGGAGAATCGGACTCCCACGTCTCTCTGGCTCCAGGCTATCTCGGGTCCCGGGGCGCGCCGGCTCACCTCGGGAGAGAAACGGGATTCCGACCCGAAGTTCTCGCCCGACAGCGCCCGGATCGCCTTCCTTTCCAACCGCGACGGCGGATCACAGATCTACGTTCTGGATCTCTCGGGCGGGGAACCGGCGAAGGCCTCCTCCTTTCCCGCAGACATCAAAGGCTTCCGGTGGTCTCCCGACGGGAAGTGGTTCGTTTTCACGGCCGACGTCTTCCCCGACTGCGTCGACGCCGCGTGCAACGAAAAGAAGTTCAAGGAGCGCGAGAAATCCAAGACGAAAGCGCGCGTGGCTGAGAAGCTCCTCTTCAGGCACTGGGACGCTTGGAAGGACGGCCTGCGGACGCACGTCTGGAAGGCGCCCGTCTCGGGACCGGCCTCCGCCGCCGTGGACCTGATCGCCTGGCGCTCGCAGAAGCGTCCCGGATTCGAGGCGGACAAGTTCACGCTCGTCGTCTTCGAGCGCGCGACGGGGAAGATCCGCGCGCTGACGGAGGACTTCGACGAGTGGGTCGAGGCGTTCACGTGGGCGCCCGACTCCCGCTCGCTCTATTTCACCTCCCACGTCGGCGCCCGCGGAGCGATCTTCCGCGTCGGCGTAGAGGGGAAGCGCGCGGAGATCTGGCGCGGAGGGTCCGCCTCGGGGCTCACGGTCTCTCGCGACGGAAGGCGGATCTTCTTTTCGTCCGGCTCGCTCTCCCGCGCCCCTGAGATCTGGGGCGCCGGCCCCGATGGAAAGGGCGCTGCGCCGGTCACCCACGTCTGGGCGGCGTACGGCTACGTCGTTTATGCCGCCAATCCGCGAGGCTCGACCGGGTTCGGCCAGAAGTTCGTGGATGAGATCTCCGGCGACTGGGGAGGGAAGGTCTACGACGACCTGATGCGCCAGGCCGACGACCTCGTGTCCTTGCCCTTCGTGGACAAGTCTCGCATCGGCGCCGCCGGCGCCTCCTACGGCGGATACATGGTGGACTGGATCGCCGGCCACACCGACCGATTCAAGGCGCTCGTCTCCCACGACGGTACTTTCGACACGGTCTCTTCGAGCGTCGAGACCGAGGAGCTCTGGTTCCCGGTCTGGGAGTTCAACGGCTGGCCCTGGGATTCCGATCTCTACGCGAAATGGAATCCGATGCTCCTCGCCAAGAGCTACAAGACTCCTACTCTCGTCATCACGAGCGAGAAGGACTACCGCGTCCCCTTCGGCCAGGGCCTCCAGTTCTTCACGGCGTTGCAGGTCCGCGGTGTCCCGTCCAAGCTCCTGACCTTCCCCGACGAAGGCCACTGGGTCTTGAAGCCCGGCAACTCCCGCCTCTGGCACGCCACCGTCATGGACTGGCTCCACCGCTACCTGGGCGGCGCCGAAGCCGACCCGAAGGCCCTCGACACCGCGTACAGCGTGACGAAATGAGCCTGTGATTGGCCATCAGGAAAACAGAGCATCGGGTTCGGTCCGACCGAGCCGAAGGAGTCTTATGGGGAAGAAGGACCCTCGGGTGGACGCTTACATCGCGAAGTCGGCGGACTTCGCTCAGCCGATCCTGCGGCATCTTCGGGAGATCGTGCATAAGGGGTGTCCGGAGGTCGAGGAGACGATGAAGTGGAGCTTCCCTCACTTCATGTATCGCGGGATGCTCGGCGGCATGGCTGCCTTCAAGAGCCACTGCGCCTTCGGGTTCTGGAAGGGCAAGCTGATCGTTCCGGAAAGGCCGGAGGCCATGGGCCAGTTCGGCCGCATCGCGTCGATCCTGGACCTGCCCAGAGACAGCGTGCTTCTTGGCTACGTCCGCGAGGCAGCCCGATTGAACGAGACCGGGGAAAAGGTCCCGCGCAAACCGCCCCAGCCGAAGAAGGCGCTGGCGACTCCTCCCGATCTCGCTGCGGCCCTGAAGAAGAATGCGAAGGCGCGGGCGACGTTCGAGGGTTTCAGCCCCAGCCACAGGAGGGAGTACGTCGAGTGGATCACCGAGGCCAAGACGGAGGAGACCCGCAAGAAGCGACGCGATACCGCAGTCGAGTGGATGGCCGAAGGCAAGCCCCGGAACTGGAAGTACATCCGCTGAGAAACGCGATGGGTCGGTGGCATTGACCGGCCTGGAGGAGAGATGGACAAACGAATCACCGCCGTGGCCGTGATGCTCTGGATCTCGGCTCTGTCGGGGGGCCAGGAGCCGGCCGCCGCGCAGGAGCCGAGCGTGAAGCTGCCGCCGGAGCTGGCTCGCGTGCTGACCGACTACGAGGCGGGGTGGCGGGCCGGCGACGGTCCCGCACTCGCTCGGCTCTTCGACGAAGACGGGTTGGTGCTGCCAAACGGCGGCCCGCCGGTCCGGGGACGCGCCGCGCTCCAGCGATACTACAAGGGGCCGGGTGGTCCTCTCGTCCTTCGCGCCTTCGCGTTTGCGGCGGAGGGGCCGGTCGCCTACATCATCGGCGGGTTCTCGCGGCAGGAGGGACAACCGGATGTCGGAAAGTTCACGCTCACGCTGCGCAAGGGGAGTAGCGGGCTGTGGCTGATCGTGTCCGACATGGACAACTCGAACCGGCCCTCCCGGTGAGAGGCTCGCCGCCGCGCAGGGTCGTTTCGCTCTGTCCATCCATTACCGAGACTCTGGTCGCTATCGGAGGGTTAAAGCGCCTCGTCGCGGCAACGCGGTACTGCGTGCGGCCGAAAGGGATGTTGTGGGGACTCCCGCGGATCGGCGGCACGAAGAACCCGGACATCGCGCGCATCCTGGCCCTGACGCCGGACCTCGTCTTCGCCAACGAGGAGGAGAACCGCCTCGAGGACGTCAAGGCTCTGGAGGAAGCTGGGGTCGAGGTGGATGTGACTTTTCCCAGGACGGTTTCCGAGGTGCCGGACGCGATCCGGCGGTGGGGCCGGCGCCTGGCGGAAGACGCGGAAGGCGAGGCGGATGTCCTCGCCCGGCGCATCGAGGAGGAGCACGCGACTCTAAACGCGGAACCTGCCGCGCCGCCGTTCCTCTACGCCTACTGGATCTGGAAAGACCCGTGGATGACGATCTCCGATGACACGTACGTCGCGGACCTATTACGGATGGCGGGCGGCGTCAATGTCTTCGGTCGCGGGCCGGACCGTTATCCGGCTTCGACGCCAGCGGAATCCCTCGCGCGTGGCGCCGACGTTCACTTCTTCCCCAGCGAGCCGTATCCCTTCCGGCGCGAAAAGCATGGCGAGATGACGGCGCAACTCTTCGGGAACGAGCGCGTTCGCCTGTTCGTCGAAGGAGATGACTACTGCTGGCACGGCGTCCGAACCCTGGATGGACTGAAGGCGATGCGTAAGCTGAAAGAAATGCTTGAGAAGGCTAGCTGAACCATTAATCATTAGGAGAATTGGTATATTTTCCTAATTTAGTATGGAGAAACCGGAGGCGGGCGGCCGCAAGGGCCGCCCCTACGGCCCGGGGCACGTACGTTCTACCCTGGACTTTGGGCTTTGGACCCGGGACTTCCTTCACCCGCGCCGGTTCAGGAGGTCCAGGAACTCTTCGCGGACGGGGCGCTTGTAGAAGATGCCCCGGATGGCGGAGGTGACGGTCAGAGCACCCGCCTTCTTGACTCCCCGCATCTCGACGCAGAGATGCCGCGCCTCGATGACAACCATGACGCCTTGCGGGGAGAGCTTCTCGGCGAGGAAGGCCGCGACCTGCTCGGTCAGGCGCTCCTGGAGCTGGGGACGGCGGGCGTAAAACTCGAGGATCCGAGGCATCTTGGAGAGCCCCGCGATCTTCTCGTTCGGGATGTAGGCGATGTGCGCGTGCCCGTAAAAGGGGACGAAGTGGTGCGAGCACAGCGAGTAGAACGGGATGTCCTTCTCGATGACCATGGCGGTGTAGTGCTCGTCGTTGGGGAAGAACGTGATGTTCGGTTCCGCTCCTTCTGCCAGGCCACCGAACATCTCCAGGTACATCCTGGCCACGCGCTCGGGGGTTTCGAGGAGGTTTGGATCGGACGAATCGAGCCCAAGAATCTCGAGGATGCCGCGCATCTGCGCCGCAATCGCGCGGACCTTCTCCGCGTCTTCGACCGAGGGAAGGGTGACGAGGGTCCCGCTCATGCGGCGGCGCGAGTCTTCTCGAGGAGCCTCCCGATGTCCCGGGCGACCGGGATCTCGCTCGTGACGATCTCCTTGATCTTCCCGTCCTTTCCGACGATAAACGCGGTCCGCGCCGAGAAGCCCCTGTCGTCCAGATACACGCCGTATTTGCGGGAGACCTCTCCCTTGGGATGGAAGTCGGCGAGCAGGGGATAGGTGATCCCGTTCTGCGGCGCGAACGCCTTGTGCGCCCAGAGAGAGTCCACCGAGATCCCGAGAACCTCCACGTCTTCGCTCCCCTCATCCGGAAGCATCTCCGCGCACTGCTTCGTCTCCTTCGAGCATGTTGGGGAGAAGTCCAGCGGATAGAAGAGCAGGAGCACGTTCTTCTTGCCACGATAGTCGGAGAGGGTGATCTTCTCTCCCACGGTCGAGGGAAGCGTGAAATCCGGGGCCATGTCGCCCGGCTTTAGTTGAGTCATGGCACGGCTCCTTACAGCGTCTGCGCGATCTCAGCCGCGCTCCGCGATTCTATCGTTATCGGGTGATCTGCGATCGGGTGATCGGGTGATTGACGGCCTGGGTCAAATCGCCCGATGGCGCGATCACCCGATCACCCGATTAGGTGATCGTCTTGTGGAAGGCTCGGGTGCTGCCCGCCACGAGCACGACGGCGATGGCGAGGAGCGCCGCGACACTGCGCCAGAGATCCCCGAAGACGGCGCCGCGGATGATGATGCCCCGCGAGATCGCGATGAAGTGCGTCGCCGGGAGAAACTGGGCGAGGACCCGCAGGGGAACCGGGAGCGAGGAGAGCGGAAAGATGTAACCGGAGAGCATGATCGACGGAAGCAGAAGCATCTGCGAGAGCTGGATCGCTTCCATCTGCGTGCGGGCGCGCGAGGAAACGAGCAGGCCCATCGACAGCAGCGCGAACAGGTAGATGACCGCAAGGCCGAGCAGGAGCAGGAGGCTCCCGTGAATCGGCACGCGGAAGACCACGGTCATGAGGAACAGCACGAAGAGCAGCTGGACGAAGGCGAGGACGAGGTAGGGGAGGAGCTTGCCGAGGACGACCGCGACGGGGGAGGCCGGCGTCACCATGAGCTGCTCGAGCGTGCCGCGCTCGCGCTCGCGCACGATCGCAAATGCCGCGAGGAGGGTGCCCGAGAAGGTCAGCAGAATCGCGACCAGGCCCGGGATGAGGAGGTTGGCGCTCCGCGAGTCCGGGTTGAAGAGCAGGAGCGGGTGGGTACGGATCGGAAGGTCCTTCGCGTGGGCGCGCTCGGCGAGCTCCGTGACCGACCTCGCGAAGGCGACCCCGTTGGCGGCGGCGAGGGCCTGCGCCGAGATCGAGGAGTCCGAGCCGTCGATCAGGACGAGGACATCGGCTGGCTCACCGTTCAGACGCCGCCGGGCGTAGTCGGGCGGGATCTCGACGCCGACCGAGGCGCGGCCCGCGACGATGAACTCTTTCAAGGCCGCGCGCGACGGCGCATCGGTCACGATGTCGAAGTAGCTCGTGTTGACGAAATCGTTCAAGAGCTGGCGACTCTCCTGGGTTCGGCTCTGGTCGAAGACGATGGTGCGGACGTGTTTGACGTTCGTGTCGATCAGGCCGAAGAGGACGAGCTGGAAGGCGGGGACGAGGAGCGCGAACTGAAGTGTGCCACGGTCCCGGATCATCTGGACCGCCTCCTTCTTCAAGACCGGCAGGAACCCTCTCATGAGGCCGCCCTCGCCTGCTCCGGGATTTCGCCGCGCTGCTCGATCTGGAGCCGGGTCAGGCGCACGAACACGTCCTCGAGAGAGGCCTCGATCGGCCGGATCGTGACCTTCGCGCCGGAGGCTTCCTCGAGGTCGCGCGCGATCTTTGCGTCGGCCACGTCGGCGCGGACGAGCAGGTGGAGCGCATTGCCGAAGATCGTGACCTCGTCGACGTAAGGGAGCTTGCGCGCCTGGCTCATGACGGCCGCCGCGCCTTGCTCGCAGTCGGCCTCGACGCGCCGGGTCCCCTCGGGTGTGATCTCGGGCAGCTTCGTCAGGTCGGCCGGATCGCCTTCGACCAGCATGCGGGAGAGATACAGATACGCCACGCGGCCGCACCGCTCCGCCTCGTCCATGTAGTGCGTGCTGACGAGGAGCGTGACCTTTTCTCCGGCCAGCGTGAAGAGGAGGTTCCAGAGCTCGCGCCGGGCCACCGGGTCGATGCCGGCGGTCGGCTCGTCCAGGAACAGAACGCGGGGGCGATGCATGAGCGCCGCCGCGAGGGCGAGGCGCTGCTTCCAGCCGCCCGAAAGCTGCCCGGCGAGCCGCTCGCGGTACGGTCCGATCGCCGTCAGTCCGATCGCCCATTCGCGGCGCTTTTTCAACTCGTCGCCCTTCAAGCCGTAGACCGACGCGAAGAAGTCGAGGTTCTCGAGCACCGTCAAGTCCTCGTAGAGCGAGAACCTCTGCGGCACGTATCCGATGCGCCGGCGGACCTCTTCTCCCTCCTTCGCGACGTCCAGTCCGTCCACCGAGGCGTGGCCTTCTGTCGGGGCGAGCAGCCCGCAGAGGATCCGGATGAGGGTAGACTTGCCGGACCCATTGGGTCCGAGCAGCCCGTAGATTTCTCCCCGCGGGACGTGCAACGAGACCTTGTCCAGGGCGCGAACCGGCCCGAAGTCGCGGGACACGCCCTCCACCACGATTCCATCGTCGCGAGCGTTGGAGGCGGTCTCGCGCCGGGGCGGCCCGGTCTCCAGGCCCGTCATTCGACCAGCCTCACCGTGGCCGCCATGCCGGGCTTCAACTCCGGGGTCGGGTCGATCGCGACCTTCACGCCGAACACCTGGTCCATGCGCTGGTCGAGCGTCTGCACGTTGCGAGGCGTGTACTCCGACTGCGTGCGGATCTCGACGACCTTTCCCGGGAACTCTCGTTTCGGGAAGGTGTCCACCGTCAGCGCCGCCTTCTGGCCGACGCGGACGCGGCCGAGCTGCGGCTCCGGGACATAGACGCGCACCCAGAGCTGCGAGGGCTCGAGCATCCTGGCGACGGGTTGGTTGGGACCGACGAGATCGCCGGGGCGCAGGTCCATCGATTCGATGACCCCCGCGGCCGGCGCAGCCACGACGGACTCGGCCTTCTGTCGCTCGAGGTATCCAAGCTGGCGCTGTTCCGCTTCGAGTGTCGCCCGCGCGGCGGCGACGTCCTCGGGCCGGTTTCCCCGCTCAAGCTCGAGCAGGGCTTCGCGGCTGGTCTTGGCCTGTGTGGCGGCCGCGTCATAGGCCTGCTGGGGCGAGACCCCCTTCTCCAGCAGAGACTTCTGGCGGAGCCGCTCCCGTTCCGCGTTTTCCGCCAGGGCTCGCGCCCTCGCGATCTCTTCACGGCGCGGCCCGCGGAGAACCTTGGTCATGTTCGCCTCCGCCTGCGCGATGCGCGCGCGCTGCTGCTGGATCTGCAGATCGATCAGATCCGTCTCGAACTGCACGATCGGCTGTGCGGCCACTACGCGCGCACCCTCCTCGACCAGGATCCTCGCGACCCGGCCGCCTGTGAGCGACCCTACCTCGACGTCGCGCGCCTCGATTGCACCAGAAAGCAGGAGAGGCTTCTCCCGTCTCTTCGAGGCGATCCCCCATGCGATGGCGCCCGCCGCGAGGAGAACCACGAGCAGAATGAGCAGGGTCTTGCGTTTCATTCGGTCCTCCCCGAACGCAGAGCTCCGCGCCTCCAGAGATCCATCACGGTATCGAGGTAGCCGTCCAGAGGAACCGGCGGGGCAATGCGCAGCACCCGATGGAAGAAGACATAGGACTGGAGCGTCCCGAGAAACGCCAGCGCTCCGGCTCGCGGCTGGCGCAGAGAGACCTTCCCACCGGCTCGCGCCCGCCGAAAATACGCTTCGAGCGCCCGGACCGCCCGGGCCGGGGGAGAGTTCTTCTTGCGCGGATCGAAGGGGAGACGGATCGTGCGGGCCTCCTCCTCCGTGCGGGCGCGAAGGAAGCGCGCGATGTTTTCACCCATCTTCTGCTCGATGAAGGGGATGAAGTCCCGGGCGAGACGGCGCAGCACCCGTGCAGGGTCTTCAGACAGCGGGATGGAGGCGAGAAAGTCCGTGGGGAGCGCCTGGCCGGCCGGCTCCGATTCCATCGCCAGGGCGAAGAGGGCCTTTTTCGAAGGGGCGTGGCGCAGGAGCGCCGCCGGCGAGACGCCCAGGCGCGCCCCGATATTGGCGAGCGTCGTCCCGTCGAAACCCCTTTCGGCAAACGCGCGTCTGGCCTCGATGAGCACCTGCTCGCGGCTGATCCGTGCCGGACGGCCCATGACAGTTAATAACTATACAGTTATTTACTAAGTGTCAAGGCCTCTGTCCCTCCTGCGGAGGGTCGGGGTGAGAGGTCGCAACCTTCGACGGTTCTGTCATTGCGGCGGCGGCTTCGCCCCTCGCCGCCACTCCAGCCAATCCGCGAGTTCTTCGGCCGTCCTGGTGTTCAGCGTGGCTTCGCGCGTGACCCAGCCCTTGCGGGCGATGCCGACTGCCAGGGCAGCGAGGCCGAGTTCCGCGATCGAATGAGCATCCGGGCCGATGGAGAGGAGGACGCCCTTTTCCACGGCACGCCGGCAGTGGGTCCATTCCAGCTCCAGCCTCTCGGGCGAGCCGTTGATCTCGAGGGCGCAGCCGGATTCGGCCGCTGCGTCGATGACCGCTTCGATGTCCACCGAGATGCCCTCGCGGGAGAGGAGGAGCCGGCCCGTCGGATGGCCGAGGACCGAGACGCGGGGGTTGCGCACGGCGCGCACGAGCCTCGCCGTCTGCTCCTCGCGGGAGAGGCCGAAGCGGGAATGGATCGAGGCCACGACGATGTCGAAGACTCCGAGGAACTCGTCGCCGAAATCGATCGAGCCGTCGGCCAGGATGTCGGCCTCCGTACCGTGGAACATCCGAAAGCCGGGGAAGCGCCGGGAGAGCGCCCGGATCTCCTCCCGCTGAGCGAGAACACGTTCCTCATCGAGGCCTCCGGCGTAGGCAGCCGACTTGCTGTGATCAGTGATCGCGGCATAGGAGTAGCCTGCGTCCCGCGCGGCCGCGACCATGTCTTCGAGCGTGTCGCGGCCGTCGGAAGCGATCGTGTGGATGTGAATCAGGCCGCGCAGGTCCGTCTCCTCGAGGAGTCGGGGAAGCGTTCCGGCTTCGGCCGCCTCGATCTCGCCTCCGCCTTCTCGAAGTTCCGGCTCGATGTAGGCGAGGCCCATGGCCGCGTAGATCTCCGCCTCGCTCGCGCAAGGCAGCGGCGAATTCGGAGACTCGTTTTGGAAGAGACCGTATTCGTTCAGTTTCAGGTCCATCCTCTTGGCCCGGCCCCGTAGCTGCGTGTTGTGCTCCTGCGATCCCGTGAAGTAGAGGAGCGCCGCGGGATACTCTGTGCCGGAGACGACGCGAAGGTCGGCGGCGAGGCCGTCCGCGAATCGGACGGAAGTCTTCGTCGGGCCTTCCGCCGTGACATCGGCGATGCCCGGCAGCAGGCGGAAGGCCTCGGAGAGTGCCGCGGGGTCGGGGGAGGCGGCCACGATGTCGATGTCGCGGACGATCTCCTTGCGGCGGCGCAGGCTCCCCGCGATCTCGATCGCTGACGCGAGCCCGGTCGGCCGCAGGGATTCGATGACCTCTTCGGCTCTTGCCCGGGCGCGCCGATAATGGTGAAGTCCCGCGCTCGAGCGTACGAGCGCGATCCCTTTGAGAATCCTCTCCACGCTCGTGGGGCCGAACCCCTTGACACCGCCGAGGCTGCCTTCCCGGCAGGCCTTCTCCAGCGCATCGAGGGAGTCGATGCCAAGCGCCTCGTGGAGTTGTCTCGCCTTGCCCGCGCCGAGTCCGGGGATCCTCAAGCATTCGCGCAATCCCGGCGGGAAGCGCGCGCGCAGCTCGTCGTAATAGGGGAGCGATCCGATCTTCACGAGGGTTTCGATGTTGGAGAAGAGACTGGGGCCGATCCCCGGGACCTCGAGCAGCTCCCGGCTCGCGACGGCGGCCTCCAAATCCCCCGGGAAGGATAGAACCGCACGCGCTCCGGTCTCGTAGGCGCGGACCTTGAAGAGGTTCTCGCCGGCAAGCTCGAGCATCGCGGCAATCTCTTCCAGCACGCGCGCGACCTGCCTGCGGTCCATGCCGGGATTGTAGAGAGAAGTCGAGAGTCGAGAGTCAAGAGTTGAGAGTCGGGAACCAGGAGACTCTGGATTGAGGGGTTAAGATCGCCGGGCGATGAGGATCGACTTACATAGCCATTCTTCGGTTTCCGACGGACTGGATGCGCCGGCCGGGCTGGTCCGGAAGATGAGGGACGCCGGAATGGAAGCCTTCGCGCTGACGGACCACGACACGCTGCAGGGACTGCCGGAGGCCCGCGCGGAGGCGGAGAAGCTCGGCATCGAGCTGATCTCCGGCGCCGAAGTCTCGGCCGACTTTCAGGGCCAGGACGATGTCCATATCCTCGCCCTCTTCGTGGACGAGAAGAATGACCGGTTCAACTCCCGCCTCGCGGACCGGCAGAAGAATCGGCGCAGCCGCGGGGAGCTCATGGCCGAGAAACTGATCGAGGCGGGGTACGCGCTCGACCTGGATGCCATCCGCCAGGACGTCGGCGACGGCGTCTGGGGCCGCCCACATCTTGCGCGCGCGCTCGTCCGGGCCGGGCACGCATCGTCCAACGACGACGCCTTCAATCGGCTTCTCGGCCGCGAGCACCCCTGGTACGTGCCTTCGACGAAGTGGCAGGCCGTGGACGTATTGCAGGCGATCCGCGAAGCCGGAGGCGTCTCGTCGCTTGCCCATTCGGTCTGGTACAGAGACCCGGAGGCGTTGATCCGAGCCCTTGCCGCGGCAGGACTCGACGCGCTCGAAGTCTTTCATCCCGATCACGGCCCGCAGGAAGAGGCGCGGTTCGGCGCTCTCGCGCACGACGAGAACCTCCTCGTGACCGCCGGCAGCGACTTCCACGGCACGCCGGAAGGCCGCAAGCACCCGGGCGGAGTCGTCGGAACCGCTGAAATGCTGGGCCTCCTGCGAGCCCGCGCCCGCTCGCGATGACCGCGAAGCAGGAGTCGCCGGCCCGTCCGTTCTGGGTTCTGCTTCTCCAGCGCGACTCCGAAGACGTCCTCTACGAAGCCGCCGCCATGACGGCCGCCGCGGTGTCACTCGGGATCGACGTGACGCTCATCTGGTTCGACGCCGCCCTGGAGGCGCTGGCCTCCGGGCGCCTCGCGGAGGATGAGGCAGAAGCCGGCAACGCCGGCCGCCTGCTCCGCGAGGCGCGGGAGGCCGGGAGCGTGCGACTCCTCGCGTGCTCCGCCTCGATGGTCAACCGTCGCCTCGACCGCGACCGGGTTTCGCGCTGCGTGGACGACATTGTCGGATGGCCCACCGCGATCTCGCTCATCCGCTCCGCCGAGAGGTCTTTCATCTGGTGAGGCGGCGCTGCGCGCCGCCTAGCTAGCCGGCGCGGAAGCGCCGGCTTGGACATCATTTGTCCTTTGCACAGGCTCCAATAGGTCTGTGGATAAAGCGATCGAAATATTTTTCGATCCCTCTCTTGCGGGTCCCCGCGGCGGTCGCGGCTGTGGAAATCGAATCCGGCCGTTGACTCCGCTTCGCGGCGGGTAAAAGAATCGGGTCACCGGTTCCCAAAACGATGCTCGAAGAGACCGTCACCGAGAAGGGCCTGCCGCAGAACGCTGAGGCCGAACGAGCCGTCCTGGGGTCGATCCTGCTCGACCCGGCCTCGATCTCACTCGTCGTGCCGATCCTGTCGCGGGAGGACTTCTTCAGCGACAAGCACCAGCGGATTTATCGCGGGATGCTGGACCTGTTCGACCGTTCCGCCGAGGTTGATCTGCTGACGTTGAAGGAGGAATTGAACGCGGGCGCGGCGGAGGCCGTGGATGCGGCGTATCTTTCCTGGCTCCTCGACGGCGTACCGGACATCGGCAACGTCGAGCATTACGCGCGCATCGTCAAGGAAAAGGCGACGCTGCGGCGGCTGATCCGGGCCGGCCAGCGGATCGTGCGCGAGGGGCTCACGCAGGACAAGACGGCCGAGCAGCTCCTGAGCGACGTCACCGGCGAAATCTTCGAAATCGCAGATGACACCGTGCGCGAGGCCTTCACGCCCATCGGCAAGATTGTCAAGCACAACCTGGAGGTCATCGAGGACGCGCGCTCCCGCCAGGGCATGCTCTCCGGCCTCGCGACCGGCTTCCAGGACCTCGACCGCATGACATCGGGACTCCAGAGCTCGGACTTGATCATCCTCGCCGCGCGTCCATCGGTCGGCAAGACTTCTCTTGCCCTGAACATTGCTCAGCACGTGGCGCTTCGCGAGGGGAAGTCCGTAGGCTTCTTCTCGCTGGAGATGTCCATGGAGCAGCTGGGATTCCGCGTTCTCTGCTCGGAGGCCGACGTGGACGCCAAGAAGGTCCGCGATGGCTTCGCCTCCAAGGAGGCGATCGGACGGCTCGTGCTCGCCCAGACCACGATTGCCGGCGCGAACTTCTTCATCGACGACAGCGCGGCGGTGACGGTCCCCCTGATGCGCGCCAAGGCTCAACGGCTGCAGCGGGAGAAGGGGCTCGACCTGATTTTCGTGGACTACCTGCAGTTGATGGCGGGTCACGGACGGTTCGACAACCGCACGCAGGAGGTCTCACAGATCTCGCGTGGCTTGAAACTCCTCGCCAAGGAGCTGAAGGTCCCGATCGTAGCGCTCTCGCAACTCTCCCGGCAGCCGGAAAAACGCACGGGAGACCAGCGAAAGCCGCAACTGGCCGACCTGCGCGACTCGGGCTCGCTCGAGCAGGACGCCGACGTCGTCGTCATGCTCTACCGCGAGGAACTCTACGACCGCAACACCGAGCGCAAGGGGATCGCCGACGTCATCATCGCCAAACAGAGGAACGGCCCCACAGGCGACTTCGAGCTCGTCTTCCTGCCCGACCACATGACCTTCCGCAACTACGCCCGCCAAGCCCCGCCCCCCGGCTCCTCAAGCGATCAACCCTTCTGATGCTCGGCTCGCGACGCGCAGCGGTCTGGGGGACCTGCTAGCCTTGCCCGATTGAACTCACAACTCACAACTCACGACGCACATCTCTCCTCTCGGCCAACGGAGTCGGTCGTTGACCTGGGAGCGATCGCACGCAACTACCGGCTGCTACAGACCCGCGTCGGGGAGAGAGTCGCCATGATTGCCGTGCTCAAAGCGGACGCCTACGGGCACGGGGCGGCCGCGGTGGCCCGGCGGCTGGCCGCCGAAGGTGCGCGCCGCTTCGCCGTCGCCGACGCGCGGGAGGCGATAGCACTGCGGCGCGCCGGCGTTTCCGGAGAGATCCTCCTGCTGAACTTCTGCGAGGCCGGCGACCTTCCACTCTGTCGCGGCTACGGACTGATGCCGGCTCTCTACGACATGACTCAGGTCCGGGACTTCGCGCAGGCCTCGACCGGCGCGGCGACGGCTCTGCCGGTGCACGTCAAGCTCGACACCGGCCTCGGTCGCCTGGGATTCCGACCCGAGCAGCTTCCGGAGGTCGCGGAGCTCTTGCGCGCCGCGCCGGGACTGCGGGTCGAGGGAGTCTTCTCGCACCTCGCCTCGGCCGAGAAGCGTTCGGCCGCCACGACCTCTTTGCAGGTCCGGGTTTTCCGGGAGGCGCTGGGGGTCCTGGCCGCGGCGGGCCTCCCGACCGGTCTCGTTCATCTCGCCAACTCGGCGGGCGTCCTGGCGCACCCGGACTCGCACTTCGATGCCGTGCGGCCGGGGATCGCTCTCTACGGAGTGCCACCATGGGATTCTCAAGAAGGGGAGCTTCTCGAGCCGGCCATGGCACTGGAGACCCGCGTGATATCGGTCAAGCCTGTGCCGGCGGGAACGCCACTCGGATACGGCGGCTCGTTCGTCACCAGCCGGCCCTCTACGATCGCGGTCCTCCCGATCGGCTATCATGACGGCCTTCGAAGATCCTTCTCCGGTCGAGTCTCTGTTTTATTGAGAGGCAGGGAGGCCCCGATCGTCGGTGCGGTCAGCATGGACTTGACGCTGGTGGACGCGACCGACTGCGGGGCTTCGCCCGGGGAACGGGTCGTCTGCCTCGGCCGGGATGCCGGGCGTCGAGTGACCGCCTGGGATCTGGCGCGCGCGGCCGGCACGATCCCGTATGAAATCCTGTGCGGGATCGGCGCTCGCGTGCCGAGAAGGTACGTCGGATAGCTAAATGCGTCTGCTCGACGCCATCGGCCGGGTCGTCCTGCGGGTCCTCGAGGAGATCGGCCGCTTCTTCTCGATGCTCGGGCGCGTGGCGATCTGGGCCGTCCGCCCGCCGTACGACCTCGCGCAGCTCCTGCGGCAGATGGTCCGGGTCGGATATGACTCGATCCCGGTCGTCCTCGTCACAACGCTCTTCACCGGCATGGTGCTCGCGCTCCAGACCTTCAACGGGTTCGCCCGCTTCCACGCCGAGAACCTGGTCGGCAGCGTCGTCGCCCTCTCGCTGACCCGGGAGCTGTCTCCCGTCCTGACCGCCCTCATGGTCACGGGGCGCGTGGGCAGCGCGATGGCGGCCGAGCTGGGAACGATGCGCGTGACCGAGCAGATCGACGCACTGACCGCGCTCGGCACGGAGCCCGTACAGTATCTGATGGTGCCGCGTGTCACGGCGTCGTTCCTCATGATGCCGCTGCTCGTCGTCCTGGGGGACGCCGTCGGCATCTACGGCGGGTATCTGGTCGCGGTGCAGCTTCTCGGGGCGAACCCGGTCGCCTATCTCGACAATTCTTTTCAGTACTTGCACGTCGGCGACGACATCGTCTCCGGCGTCATCAAGGCCGCCGTCTTTGGCCTGATCTTCTCGCTCATCGCCTGCGTGCGCGGCTATTACACGGCGGGCGGCGCGGAGGGGGTGGGCCGCTCGACGACCCGAGCCGTCGTTTCCGGCAGCCTGTCGGTGCTCGTGGTGGACTTCTTCCTGACGAAGCTCCTCTACTGACGATGCCCGCCGCTGCCGCTTCGACCGCGCCTTCCGGCAGCCCGGCCGCGAAGCTGCTCGCGCAAGACCTGCGCAAGTCCTTCGGCGAGAAGGTCGTCCTGGACGGGCTCTCCTTCTCGGTCGCCCAAGGGGAATCACTCGTCATCGTGGGCCCGTCCGGCACGGGAAAGAGCGTGTTGCTCAAACACCTGATCGGATTGGTCAAGCCGGACTCGGGCAAGGTCTACGTCGCCGGGGAAGACCTCTGGGCGCTCTCGCACGTCGAGCAAAACAGGGTGCGCAAGAAATTCGGGATGTCCTTTCAGGAGGGGGCACTCTTCGATTCCATGTCGGTCTTCGACAACATCGCCTTTCCGCTGCGCCGTTCGGGCCGGCCGCCCGGAGAAGTGCGGGACCGGGTGCGGGAGTGCCTGGAGATCGTCCATCTGCCCAAGGTCGAGGAGAAGCGCCCCTCGGAACTGTCCGGAGGAATGCGCCGCCGCGTCGGGTTTGCCCGGGCCATCTCGCACGAGCCGGAGATCCTGCTGTTCGACGAGCCGAATACGGGCCTCGACCCGATCATGACCGACATCATCGACGAGGTGATCCTGGAGATGCGCGAGAAGATGAAGCCCACGATCGTGACGATCACGCACCACATGGAGAGCGCGAAGAAGATCGGAGACAGGGTCGCGCTGCTCTACGGCGGCAAGATCCTCTTCGATGCTCCGCCGGAGGAGTTTCTGCGCGCGACCGACCCCGCGGTCAAGCAGTTCGTGGAGGGAAACGCGAAGGGTCCTTTAACGGTAGAGTCTGAGGTGTCGGAGGGCGCATGAGCACGGCGGCGAAAGTCGGAGGGTTTTTTCTCGTGGTCCTGATTCTGGCCGGCCTTCTGATCTGGAGGATCGAGGATCTGCGCTTGGGAAGGGGGCCGGCCAAGAAGATTTCCGTTGAGTTCAAAGACGTGGCGGGCCTGGACGCCAAGTCCACGGTGCGCCTGGCGGGTGTCCGGGTGGGCAAGGTCGCCCGGATCCGGCTGGCGCCGGACGGCAAGGCGATCGTCGAGATGGACCTGGACAAGGACGTGGAGCTGCGCCAGGGAGCGTCGGCCGCGATCGCCAACCTGGGGTTGCTCGGCGAGAAGTACGTCGAGCTCGTCCCCGGCCCGGTCGGCGCGCCCGAGCTTCCCGAGGGAACGACGATCAAGGGGGACGTGCCGGTCAGCTTCGACCAGATCACCAAGCTCGCGCGCGACATCGAGGTGGACGTCAAGGACATCACGAAGAACCTGAATTCGTCTCTGGGCGGGCCGCAGGGGGAGGAAAGACTTCGCACGATCGTCGAGAACATCCGGGTCATCACCGACGACCTGCGCATCATGGTCGCTGCCAACCGCGGCAACGTCGATGCCACGATCGCGAACCTGCGCAGCTTCACTGAGGGAATGACGGAGCTCGTGGACCGGGTGGACAAGCTGATCGCCGCCAACCAGGCCAACGTGACTCAGGGGATCGCGAACATCAAGGACGTGACGGGCAAGCTCGAGACGACGGCGGACAATCTGAATCAGATCACCGGCAAGATCAAGTCCGGGGAGGGGACCGTCGGCAAGCTCGTCGAGAGCGAGGAGACCCACAAGAACTTGAACGACGCGCTCGTTTCAGTCAAGGAAGGGGTCGCCAGCCTCAACAAGGCCTTCGGCTCGATCGGCAGGACCAGGGTCGACCTGGGCGTGCGTTCGGAGCTCCTGTCCCGGTTCTCGAAAGGGAAGGGATACTTCACCCTGGACATCAATCCGCCCGACACGCCGCGGTACTACCGCATCGAGCTCTCGACACAGCCTTTCGGCCGCCGCGTGTCGTCCACGACCGTCGAGCGCACCACGTTCCCGGACGGGCACATCGAGGTCAAGACGACCGACACGCAGGAGCTCAAGGACGACTTCGCGATCTCGGCCCTCTTCGGGTGGAGATGGAAAGACCTCGGCTTGCGGGCGGGCATCATCGAGTCGCGCGGCGGCGCGGGGCTCGACTACAAGCTGCTCAAGGACCGGCTCCGTTTCTCGGCCGACCTCTGGGATTTCAACCGGCCCGATTTCTCCGCCCACGCGAAGGTGTCCGGCCGCTACTTCTTCTCTCCATCGGTCTACGTCACCGGAGGATGGGACGATTTCCTGAACCGCTCCCGCAGCGCTGATTCGCTCTTCATCGGCGCGGGTCTGCGCTGGACTGACGACGACATCAAGTACCTGCTCGGGAGTCTTCCGATCAAGCCATGAGACGGGACTCGGGGTGACCATGCCGCAGCGAGTCACGACGGTCTTCGCCTGCCAGTCCTGCGGCTCCGCGTCGCCCAAGTGGCTGGGTCGGTGCCCGGAGTGCGGCGAATGGAACAGCTACGTCGAAGAGATCCGCAGCCCGAAACCTTCCTCGGCGCGGGAAGCGGTGGCCGCTCCGATCGCGGGCGAGGCGCAGGTGAGCGAGATCCGGGTCGAGACCGGAATGCCGGGCCTCGACCGCGTGCTGGGCGGCGGAATCGTGCCGGGTTCCGTCGTCCTTATCGGGGGAGAGCCGGGGATCGGCAAGTCCACCTTCCTCCTGCAGGTTGCCCGCGCGGTCGCGGCGCGGGTGGGCGAAGTCCTCTACGCCACCGCGGAGGAGTCCGCCCCCCAGGTGCGACTGCGCGGCGAGCGGCTGCGCGTCCATGAGGGTGGCCTCCTTCTCATCGCGGAGACGGACGTCGACCGCATCGTCGCGGGGGCCGAGGGCCGGGCGCCGGCGCTCCTCATCGTGGACTCGATCCAGGCGGTGCGCGACCCCGCCCTCACTTCGGCGGCCGGGACCGTCTCTCAAGTCCGGGAATGCGCCTCCGTTCTTCTGCGCTACGCGAAGTCCCGAGGCGTTCCGGTCGTTCTGATCGGGCACGTCACGAAGGACGGAAGCCTTGCCGGCCCGAAGTCGCTCGAGCACTTGGTTGATACGGTCGTAACGCTCGAGGGAGACAGGACTTCCTTGCGGCGCATGCTCCGCGCGACGAAGAACCGGTTCGGGCCTGTGGACGAACTGGCCCTCTACGACATGACCGGCGAGGGCTTGACCGAGATCGCCAACCCCTCGGCGGCCCTGCTGGCCGAGCGGCGCCGGGGTCTTCCCGGGAGCGCCGTCACGGCCTCCCGCGAGGGGTCGCGCTGCCTGCTCGTCGAGATCCAGGCATTAGTCGGGCCCTCTGCCGCGGGGTCGCCGCGGCGTGTGGCGATCGGCGTAGACGGCGGCCGGCTCGCCCTGCTGCTCGCCGTGCTCGAGGGTGCCGGACTGTCGCTTGCTTCGCGCGAGGTCTTCGTCTCGTGCGCGGGAGGCCTCGAGACGGCCGAGCCTGCTTCTGATCTCGCGGTGGTGGCCGCCCTGGTCTCCTCCGCGCGAGGCCGGGCGATTTCAGGTGATGTTGCCTGCTTCGGCGAAATCGGGCTTCTCGGCGAGGTCCGGCGAGTCCCGGCGGCCGGCTCGCGGCTGAAGGAGGCCGCCGCGATGGGATTTACGACCGTCTATCTTCCGGCAGGCGACGCGGCCGAGGCAGTCCGCTTTCCCGACATGACAGTCCGCCCGGTAGATCGGGTGGCCGACTTCCTGAAAATGATCGGGTGATTCGCGATCGGGTGATCGTTGATTCCTCAGTCCGGCTGTCGTTCCAGGGCGATGGCGACCCGTGTAGGTGCTGGCCCGGGGAAATCGGACGGGTAGGGAGCGACCAGCGTGATGCGGGCACTCGGAGCGGAGCCGAGCCGGAATTGCGCTGCCTCCACGACTCGCCTTTCGGTCACACGGTAGCGCCTCGGCCCCTGCGAGGTCGTCAGCCGGACGCGGTCACCCAGACGGAGTCCCACGATGGCGGCTCCATTTCGACCGCGGGCGATCGCGATCACGGAGGGGTTGCGCTTTTCTTCCTCGCCCGGAAGTGCTGTTCCCGGCACGTGTCCGGCGCCTCTGGCCAGAGTCGCCGCCTCGATCCCTTCGAAGACCGGAGAATCGAGTGAGAGTCTCGAGACTGTCAATCGGGCGACCAGCTCTCCCTGCTCCGGACGAGCCGCCGTAGCCGCGACGGGGACCCGTTCGCGGCCGGCGCCCGCCCTGGAGTGGACCTCACGCGCCAGGGGCGCGGTAAAGAGGATTCCGCACCCGAGTCCGACCGACGCTAAGGCGGGGACGAGCCGGCTGGTAAACACTTTTTTTGTGGCGCCGGACAACCAGACGCCCGGTCCCGCCTTCTGGGCGGGAACCGGGCGCAGGAGCCCTTCTTCGTTTACCGAATCTTCCGGCCGAGCAGGAGGCCGGCGACTACCAGGGCGAGGCCCATGAGAGCCAACCGGGGCGATGAGGACGCCGTATGGGGAAGAGTCGTCTCCATCGGGGCCGGCGGCGCCGGGGCGGGCTCATAAGTGCTGGGAGCCGGCGCGGGCGGCGGAGCAGCCGCAGGAGCCGGAGGCGGGGCCGGAGCCGGGGCCGTCGAGATCGAGGACGTCGTCGTGCTCTCGGCGATGGTCGTTTCCGTCGTCGTGATTCCAACTTCCTTGCGGTCGATGACCTCTCCGCTCACGTTCAAGGCGACGACCGCGATCTTGTGACTGCCGGGAGGAACGCTTTCGATCGTGGCGGTATTGGATTGCGTCCCCTTCAGCGTCGCCTTGAGAGTGTTGTCGAGATAGACGTCAAAGCGCGGCTGCGGAAAGTTGGCGTCGCCAAAACGCGTTCCCTGGCCGGCCGCGAAAACCTGGGCGTTGTAGCCGACGGTCACCCGGACGCTGTTGCCGGAGATCGTGGCGCCTTCGGCGGGCTCCACGAGCCGAAGCTTCAGCGTATTCTTGGTGGGGCCGCCGGTGTTCGGGTCGGCGTTCTGGGCGAAGACCATCCCGGCGACGGCGAAGAGGGCGATTGCTACGATGAGACTTGATGTTTTCCTGCGCATGTTCTCTCCTTCCATGTGAAGGTGGCGCCAGGACGAGCGCCGCCGTAGCTGGCTAAAGCAAACGGCGGGCCAATTCCAGGCCGGTTCGAAGGGTGCGCGCTGGGCCCTGCCCGCGCCGGCGTCCCGTTTATTGATCGAGGTAGGCCGGCGTCAAGCCTGTCAGCGTCTTGAAGGCCTCCAGATACTTTTCACGGGTCGTGCGGATCACGCCCTCCGGGAGACGGGGAGCAGGAGGACGGCGGTCCCAGCCGGTCGAGTCGAGCCAGTCTCGCACGAATTGTTTGTCCAGGGAGTGAGGGCTGTGGCCCGGCCTGTACGCGGCGGCGTCCCAGTAGCGGGAGGAGTCGGGCGTGAAGGCTTCGTCGATCCAGACCAGGCGCCCGTCGATCCGGCCGAACTCGAGCTTCGTGTCGGCGAGGAGCAACCCGCGCGAAGCGGCGTACTCGCTCGCGCGGCCATACAAGTCGAGCGTCAGATCGCGCAGCCGCTCCGCCTCCTCGTTGCCGAGGCGATCGGCCATCGTCTCGAAGGAGACATTCTCGTCGTGCCCGCGTTCGCTCTTGGTGGCCGGTGTGAAGATCGGTTCAGACAGATGATCGGCCTCGACGAGGCCGGCGGGAAGCCGGACGCCGCAGACCTGCTTCGTCTTCCTGTATTCCGCCCAGCCGGAACCGGCGATGTACCCGCGCGCCACGCACTCGAACGGAATGACCTCGGCCTTCTTCACGATGACCGAGCGCCCGGCGAGCGTGGCCCGCTCGGCCTGAAGGGTTTCGGGAAAGCGCTCGACCTCGGTTTCGACGAGATGGTTCTGGACGTCGGAGAACCTCTGAAACCAGAAGTTCGAGAGCTGAGTGAGGATCTTGCCCTTGTCGGGGATGCCGGGGGAAAGAACGCAGTCGAAGGCGGAGATGCGGTCGCTCGCGACGAGGAGGAGCGTTTCTCCGAGATCGTAGAGTTCGCGGACCTTGCCGCGCCGCGAGAGGCGCGCCCCGGAAAGGTGAGTTTCCATCAAGGCCGCCATCGGGCGCAGACATTAGCACGGAGAGAACGGGGTTGGTTCCAGACCGACGCGCAGATCGGCACTCGATAAGATTCGCAATTCACAATTTCCTCTCTCTGCTATTGTTTCGCGCCATGCGTTTAGAAGTCCGGGATTCGGCCCCTCGATCGGGGCGCAGCCTCTGCGTGGCGTTTCTCCACGAATCAAAGGACCCTTCGGCGGGGGCGCCGGCGGCCGTACGCGAGGAGCTCAAGGAAGCCTGCCGCATCTCAACCTTCGGGGGTCGGAACAAGGAGATCGCGGGAGCGTTGACATCTCGGGGAGGCTGGGTGCTCGTGGGTCTGGGTCCCGCGGGCAGCCCGCTCGGGAAACTGCGCCGGGCGCTCCGGCGCGCTCTCCGCGATGCGCTTCGCCAGCCCGGCCGCGGACTCCTGCTGGCCTTCGGCGAGGGAATCGGAGCGCAGGCGATGCGCGCGCTGATCCGAGAAACCGCCCAGGGCGACTACCGGTTCGAGCGTTACAAGTCCGCCGAAGAGAAGCGAAAGCTCGGGAAGGAGGCCCGCGCGATCGTGCTTCCTCCTCCTTCCCTGCGCGCCGCCGACCTGAGAGCCACGGCCAGAGAGGCGCAGACCCTCGCGCCCGTCGTCGGCTGGGCTCGAGATCTCGGCAACACGCCGGGCAACGACCTCGGGCCGGCCGAGCTTGCGCGTGAGGCGCGAGCTATGGCGCGCCGCGAAGGGCTGCGCCTGACGGTGCTCTCCAGGAAACAGATCGAGCGCGAGAGAATGGCCGGGCTTCTCGCCGTCAATTCCGGCAGTGCCCGCCCTCCGGTTTTCCTGATCGGGGAATACCGGCCCCCCCGAGCGAAGGGCACGGTGGTCTTGGTCGGCAAGGGGATCACCTTCGACTCGGGCGGGATCTCGATCAAGCCGGCTCCCTCGATGGGGGAGATGAAATACGACATGATGGGTGCGGCGACGGCCTTCGCCTGCGCCTTCGCCGCCAGACGCCTGAAGCTCCCGGTGCGGGTCGTGGCGCTTGCTCCCGTGACCGAGAACCTGCCGAGCGGGTCCGCCTGCCGCCCCGGCGACATCCTCCGGATGCGCAACGGAAAGACCGTCGAGGTGGACAACACTGACGCGGAGGGGCGCCTGGTCCTGGCGGACGCGCTCTGCTACTCCGCAAGGTTCCGGCCGGACGTGCTGATCGACTACGCCACTCTGACGGGCGCGGTCGTGATCGCGCTCGGTCACGAATGCGCGGGGCTCATGACGCCCGAGGAAGACCTCGCCCGGGAGTTCCTCGAGGCGGGGGAGGCAACGAGCGAGCGGGTCTGGCGTCTCCCCGTGTGGCCCGACTACCGCCAGAACCTCAAGTCCGAGTGGGCCGACATGAAGAACTCCGCCGGACGCACGGCGGGCACGGTCAACGCCGCCGTCTTCTTGAAGGAGTTCGTCCCGCCCGGCGTTGCCTGGGCACATCTCGACATCGCGGGCGTCGCGCATTTCGAGAAGGAGCATGCGGGCCATGACCCGGGCGCGACGGGATTCGGCGTCGCGCTGACCATGGAGTTCCTCCGCCGACACTTCGCCTAGAACGTCGCTCGCGCTTGCGCGCGCCGCGACCGGAGCCGCGTTCAGGGTTCAGGGCGCCCTGTCTTGGTTTTCTTCCTGAAACTTGAAACTTGAAACTTGAAACTTGAATCTCGAGCGCACGGCGGCTTACTGGCTCCGGGGCGAGGGCGGTTTGAGGACGGCCGCCACCGGGATCGAGCGGGCGCCGTTCTTTCCCACCGAACGGACGGCGAAGAAGCGGTTGTCCGTCGAGACTCCTTTCAGGACGCTTTCTCCGGCCGACACGGAGAAGTCGTAGCGGGACCAACGCGGGTCGGTCGTCTCGCGCCAGAGGATCTCGAATCCTTCACGCTCGCCGTCCTCCTCGGCCAACCAGGCGAGCTTCGCGTTGGGAGTGACACCTCCCGAGACGGTCACGTCCCTAGGCGCCGCCGGGGCGAGCGCGAGCTGCCGCAGCGTCTCGGCGTTGGCTCGGGCGACATTGCCGAGGAACTCGAAGTTCAAGAACTTGACGAGGTCGCCGTACTCCCGCCCGTTCTCTACGCGCGGTGTCTGGTGTTCGTGGTCGTAGTTCTCCAGCGGCTCGGTCAAGCGCACCGCGGGCAGTCCCGCCTCTACGAAGGGGCGATGGTCTCCGCCGCGTCCCAGGCGATCGAGCCGGAAGACCAGGCGGACGGCGTCCCGTCCGGCGGCCTCCTCGATTGCCCGCGCGAGGTCCCGCGAGGGGGAGTCGACGCCGTCGGGTCCGCCGCCCGAGAAGATGCGGACCCGGTGCGGCCCGCCTGGTGCGAAGTCCGCGCCGACGATGTCGTTGTTCAAGAAGCCCCCGATCTGGTAACCCTTCACCTTCAGATACTCCAGGAGCCGCTTGCCGCCCAGAAGCCCCTGCTCCTCCCCGGAGACCGAGGCGAAGAGGAGCGTCGCACGGTAGGTCCCCTTCGACAGGAGCCTCGCGCATTCGATAGAGACCGCCGTGCCCGAGGCGTCATCGTCCGCGCCGGGAGCGTCGGCCTCCGGGTCCATCACGGAAGAAGGCATCGAGTCAAAGTGCCCCGAGACAAGAAAGACGATCCTGGCGAGCTTCGGGTCGCTTCCGGGCAGAAACGCGAGCACGTTCTCCAGGCGCGCGGGCTTCTCGCGCGTGCGCGGCGCGGTCGCATCGAAGCAGTCCACCGTGACCGACAGCTTTCCGCCGCTCTCCCTGGCGATCTCGGTCAAACGCGCCACGATCCTGTCGCGTCCGCAGCCGATGCCGCGTTTGGGATCCTCCCAGGAAGACAGCGAGTGTCGCGTGCCGCAGGCGGCCAACTCTTCGACCGTGGTCCGGAGCGCCTTCTCGTCCACCGATTTTCGTGGGATCGCCCCGGCCGGCGGAGGCAGGCTCTTCGACGAGGTTCTTGCTTCAGGCGGCTCGGCCGGATCCTGCCCGGCGAGAAGGGCGGCCGTGAGCCATGCTGCGACAGCCAGTTTGACTGGCAGGAATCGCTTTGTTAGGTTCGCGTTCACATGCCACTCCGTCAATTCTCGATCGGTCCGGTCGGGGAAGAAGTCTATCCCCGCTTCGTCGAAGAGCTGGCCGATCGCCTGGATGACCCGGCCCTCGACCGCAACCTCGTGGTCCGGGACACGCTCTCGCAGCTCTACCTCGGCCGCTCCTTCGACGAGGGCGCCTTTACGGACCGGCGTCTGCCCATCGGGATGAAGACGCTGCTCGCGACCTTCGATCCCCGCAACGCGACCATGGAGGCGGAGTACTACCGGGAGATCGACCTGGAGAAATGGGCGCCCGTCAAGCCGCTCCTCTGGTTCTGGCAGATGTTCGACCATTCCCCGGTTGGACGCAACGTGCGCCTGGGCACGCAGGTGCGGGCGATGCTCGCGCAGAGGGTCTTCAAGCACTGCGGCAAGAACGTCCGCATCTTCCACGAGGTGGAGTTCTCCTTCGGCTACAACCTCTCCGTCGGCGACGGCGTGACGATTCACAGGAACGTGCTGATCGACGACCGGGGCGAAGTTGTCCTCGGCAACGACGTTTCGATCTCCGACTACGCCAACATCTACTCCCACTCCCATGCCGTCGAGGACATCCACGATATCTCGCTCGGCAGGACCGTCATCGGCGACCGCGTGCGCATCACGTACCACGCCGTGGTCCTCTCCGGCGTCACCATCGAGGCCGACGCGATGGTGGGCTCCATGGGAGTCGCCTCGAAACACGTCCCCGCCGGCGTCATCGCCGCCGGCATTCCTGCCAGGCCCATCGGCCAGAAGAAGACTCGTTCCCCCGGCTCCTGAATCGCCGTCTCCCGTCCCTGTCAATGACGATTCTTGCCGCCCTGAGATAATCCCGGCGATGTTGCGGCGGCTGGCGGTCAAGAACCTGGCGATCGTCGAAGACCTGGAGATGGAGCTCGAGCCGGGGCTGACGGTCATCACCGGAGAGACCGGCGCGGGAAAGTCGATCCTGGTTGACGCGCTGTCGCTGCTCGCCGGCGGGCGCGGGTCGGTCGAGCTGGTGCGGAAGGGCGCGGAGCGGCTCTCCATCACCGGCGAATTCGAGCCGAACGCGGCGGTCAGACGCGTCCTCTCGGAAGCCGGGCTGCCGGAAGGAGAGACGGTGCTGCTGCGGCGGGAGTTCTCGCCGGACGGCAAGGGCCGGGTCTTCATCGAGGACGAGCCGGCTTCGGTCCGGACGTTATCGAAGATCGGTGAAAGGCTCGTCACGATCCACGGACAGAACTCCGAGCGCGAGCTCGTCGATGAGGAGGCTCCGCTCGAGCTGCTCGACGCCTTCACCCGATCGGAGAAGGAGCGGCAGGCGACGGCCGAAGCGGCGCGGAGCTGGAGCGAAGCCCGGGAAGCGCTCGAAACGCTGCAGACTTCGCGGCGGGACCGGGGGGCGAGGCTCGAAATGCTCGAATACCAGATCCGCGAGATCGCGGAGGCCGCGCCCGACGAGAAAGAAGAAGAGGAGCTGCTTCGCGAACGCGAAAGGCTTCTCCACGCGGACCGCGTCCGGCTCGCGGGCGAGACGGCCCTCTCGGCTCTGTCGGAAGGGGAGGAGTCGGCGGCGGACCGGCTGGGCGAAGCGGTCAAGGCCTTCGCGGAGCTCGCGGCGATTGATTGGCGGGAGAGGATCCATCTCGAGGAAGCGGAGGACGTCAAGCGCCGCATTGCGGATCTCGCGGCGGCGGCCCGGGACGCGGCGGGACAGATCGAGAGCGATCCGGAGCGATTGACCTCGATCGAGTCACGGCTGGAAAAGTTCTCGCGCGTGAAGCGCAAGTACGGCGGCACGCTGTCCGACATCCGAGTGCTCGGCGAAAAACTCAAGCGGGAACGCGATGAGCTCTCCGATATCGAGGACGCGCTCGAGCGCCGCCAGAAAGAGGAACAGGAGGCCCGGGCCCGGTACCGGGAAGCAGCGCAGACCCTCTCGGCGAGGCGCCGGTCGGCGGCCGGCAGGTTTTCGTCGGCGGTCGAGAAGGAGCTCCAGGTGCTGGCGATGGAGAAGGCGCGGTTCCGCGTGGCGCTCGAGCCGGCGGCGGAAGACGCGCCGAGAGCATCGGGGCTCGAGACGGCATCCTTTCTCTTCGCACCCAACCCGGGCGAGCCCGAAAAACCGGTGGAGAAAATCGCCTCGGGCGGTGAGTTGTCGCGCCTTCAGCTCGGCATCCAGTGTGTGGCGGCGGGACGGGCGGGCGGCGGGCGCACACTCGTGTTCGACGAGGTCGATTCCGGAATCGGGGGGCGGACGGCGGAGGTCGTCGGCAGGAAGCTCCGGGCTCTGGCCGAGCGCGGACAGGTCCTCTGCGTCACGCACGTGCCCCAGATCGCAGCGGTCGCCGATCGGCACTTCCTTGCGGAGAAGTCGCAGGTGCGGGGAAGGACAGTTGCAGCCGTGAGGCGGCTGGAGGGCAAAGACCGGGTGGCGGAGATCGCACGGATGCTGGCGGGAGAGAAGGTGCCGGAAACGGCGATGAGGCACGCGCGGACTCTGCTGGCGAGTGGAAAACCATGACCGGGGCGAAATCGAACCCCTCAGCCCGACCCTCTCCCGGAGGGGGAGAGGGAAGAGACGATCGGCATTCGCGATCCATTCTCTTTCCGGGGATCGGGGAGGAGGGGCAGCGGCGTGTCAGGGCCTTCTCGATCGTATTCGTGGGGGTGGGAGCGGTGGGAGCGGCGGCGGCGGAGTCGGCGGCGCGGGCGGGAGTCGGGCGGATCACGCTGGTGGACCGCGACGTCGTCGAAGAGTCGAACCTCGCGCGTCAGTTTCTCTTCGACGCGGAAGATGCGGCTCGAGTCCTGCCCAAGGCCACGGCCGCCGCGGAAAGACTGCTCGAGATCGAGCCCGGGCTCGAAGTTCGCGGCATCGTCGCGGACCTCGATTACCGAAATGCCCGCGAGATTCTGTCCGCCCACGATCTTGTCTTCGACGGCTCCGACAACTTCGAGACGCGCCTGCTCGTCTCCGACACGGCTCGGGCCCTCAAGATTCCCTCCATTTACGCGGCCTGCGTTGGCGAGGAAGGTCTCGTCGCCACGAACCTGGCCGGGACCCCCTGCCTGCGCTGCTACCTCGAGGTCCTGCCGCCGGCGGGATCGGGGCCGACCTGCGATACGGCCGGAGTCGTGCCAACGCTGCCCCCTCTCGTGGCGGCCGCCGCCATGACGGAGGCCCTTCGTCTGGCTGTCGGAGAGGACCCCTCGCGAGGGATTCTGTCGCTGAAGGTCTGGGACGGGGGCTTTCTCTCGCGGCGGATCTTCGAGAGCGCTCGCCCCTCGGCGTCCTGTCCGGTCTGCGCGGGCAGCCGCTTTCCGGCCCTGGAAGGGGAAGGGGCCTCGCAGATCGTGAAGCTCTGCGGGCGCAATTCCGTACAGGTCGCACCCGGCGGGAGAGAGCGGCCAGACCTCGAGGCGCTGGAGGCACGCCTGGCGCGGGTCGCGCGCGTCCGCCGGTCGGCGCAGCTTCTCTCCGCCGATCTCGAAGACGTCAGCCTGTCGGTTTTCTCCGACGGGCGGTGTGTCGTTCGCGGTACGGGCGATCCGCTCCGAGCCCGCGCGCTCTACGAGCGTTACATCGGGAGGTGATCCTCTGCGCCGAATCGCGATCGAAACGCTCCTCTCCTCCGCCGAGGAGGTCTCGGCGTTGCGGTCGCTTCTGCGCCACGGAGGAGTCCTGGCGGTTCCCACCGAGACCTTCTACGCGCTGGCCGCCGACCCGCTCGAAGCCGACGCCATTGCCCGAATCTTCGAGATCAAGGGAAGGCGGGACGACAAACCGCTGCCGG
>WNGE01000619.1_pt1 | contig 46284 bp, 38 predicted proteins | sample 5400651 | NCBI WGS metagenome assembly WNGE01 (sample SAMN13153370, study PRJNA577476) | soil metagenome | isolation source: 60 cm soil or saprolite under grassland replicate 2 | place: USA:California | collected 2016-06-15 | reverse complement strand
GGCCGACTGCCTGGACCGGGTAGAGGCCGAGCCCGCCGCGCGGGACTACCAGCGGACGAGCCTGGCCAACGCCGACCACCTGGCCGCCCAGCACGCCGAGTGGGCCGACCTCACCGGGAAGGCCGACCGGCAGCGGTACTCGAGGCTGCTGCGGGAGGCGGTGCCCCAGCGGTACCGGAACGCCCTGGACACCCCGCAAGCCACGTGGCTGTACCGGACCATGCGGAGCGCGGAGTTCGCCGGGCTGGATGCGGCCGGCGTGCTGCGGGCCGCGGTCACCTCCCGGCCGCTAGAGGGGGCCAGGGACATCCCGAGCGTGATCGACGCGCGCATGCGGCCGATGGTCGGCTCGCTGGTGCCGATGCCGCTGAAGCCGTGGAGCCAGCGGGTCCCCGAGACCGGCGACCCGGAGATTCAGGAGTACGTCACTGAGCGGGCCAGGATGATGGACGACCGGATGGAGCGGATCGGGGAGCACTGCGCGGAGACCTCGCCGCTGTGGGCCGTCACCGGGCTGGGGCCGGTGCCGGATGACCCGGCGGACCGGCTCGACTGGCAGCAACGGGCCAGCAAGATCGGCGCCTACCGGGAGATGTTCGGCATCCAGAGCCAGGACGACCCGCTCGGGCCTGAGCCGTCTGCCCACTCGCCAGAGCAGCGAGCGGCCTGGTACGCCGGGTTCGCCGCCATGACCAGGACCGACGCGGTAGACGTGCGGAGCCTGCCGGATGACTCCCTGCGCCACATGCGCGACACCTACAAGAGCGAGACCGGCTGGGCGCCGCCGCATGTCGGTCGGCTCCTCCGGGGCGTCCGCATGGGCGCGGAGGACGCCCGGCAGCGGGCGATCCGCTCCGCCGCGGAGGCCAAGGTGGCGGGAACCGGCGGGGACCACGAGGCCGCGGCCAGGCATGAGCATCTCACCCGGTCGGCCCGCGCGCTCGAAGGACTGTACCGCAGGCAGGAGGAGGAGCTGGCGAACACCCAGGAGGACCGCGAACTGTGGGAGAAGATCACCCAAGGCCCGCGGCACCTAGCCGTGGCCGCCGACTCCGAGCTGCGGCGCCGCTACCCCGAGCAGAAGATCACGCCGCTGCGGTCGGCCGAGCCCCAGGCGCCCGAGGAGCCTGAGCCAGGCTGGCTGGCCACGCTCGCCGAGCAGCGGAAGCAGTTCGCGGCGAAGCTGGAGGAACGGCAAAACGTCAGGGTGCCCGCCGAAGATCCCCACTACCAGGATCAGGGCGAAGCGTGGCCGCTGTGGAAGACGCAGAAGGAGGCTATCCTCCAGCCCCCGCCCGCGCCCATTCCCCCAGCGCGCGAAATGGAGCGACTCGCCGGGCACGAGGCCGGCGACTGAACGAGAACACGGGCGCATCATGATCAGGGAAAGGGAGGCAGCCATGACCGTCGCGGAGATCCTTGTGCCAGCACCGGAGAACGGCGCGGAAGGTGACGCGGAGATCGGTGAGCAGCGCGTGACCATCGAGCTGATCACTGACATCGACCACATCGCCGCGCACGCAGGAGCCGACGAGCCTCCCGGCACGTGGACCGGACTGGCCTGCCCCCGGCACGGGCGGCCCCTGGGCTCGGATGTCGCGCTGGATGACGTGTACGCGATGCTGCGGCAATCCGGCACGCTGGCGGACTACACCTGGCACGCCTCAATAGAACTGGGCCAGCTCGTCTACCGGCGAATGGTAGACGAAGCCATGACGGCCGGGCCGGGCAGCGACAGGCTGCCCCACCCGCCGGCATGGTGGCAGGAGCGGATCGACGTATGCTGGTCCCGCGCCTGGCAGGCCAACCACACATTCCTCACCGTCTACGTGCAGGCCGGCGGGCAGCAGTTCGTGATCGCCTCATTCGAGCACAACAGCAGCGACCACGGCCTGGAAAGCCCCCACGTTCACAACCTCGTGCCGGTCCGATAGCCCGCCGGCCGCATAGAGAACCCCTCCGTCCCCCCGGCATCGGAGGGATTGTCTCATCGCTGAACCGTAGCGGCGGGAGCTGACACTCAGCGCCAGTGCCCGCGGGGCGCTGTTGCTGGGGCTGACGATGACGGCCACGGCTACGCCTCCCCTCGCCGGGCCCGGCCCGCACGGCGCTGGCCAGGATCACCGAGCGGACCATGATCATCTTGATGCCTCGGCGACACAGAGGAATGTCGTATGCGCGGTTGACGGTCAGCACACGCGGTGATCAACGAGGGCACCCTGCGGGACGGCTCTGTGGTTAGCGCGGGACCTGCGGCCCGGCCGCCTCGCCGAGCGCGCGCCAGTGCCAGCCTGGCTGGCAGTTACGGGCCGTTCCGGCGGCCCGTCCATCTGCACCGATGATGTCCTACGGCTGGTTTCCGCCTGCGAGATCTTGCACGAACCTGGCCAAGATCATTCGGGAATGCGACAGTCCATGCGGCTGTGGATCAAGGTCAAGCATGCAAGATCATAAAGTCGGACAGAGGGCGAGCGAGATCAGGAAACAGGTGGCAGACAGACAGGGAACAGGGATGAGCAGGGCAGACGGGAGCTAGGAAAGTCGCAGGAACGGATGACGGTCGCCACATGGCAGAGCGCCTGGCGGCAATTGCCGAGGCGCTCAGTGTGGGGGGCATCGGGCGACAGGAATGATGCGCGGGCGGAAATGAGATTGGCAGAGCCGACCCGGAGTGATCTTGACTGACCGCGCTCGCTCGCTATTGCATCGGTGTGATGGGCAGCAGAGCAAGATCAGGATGCAGGAATCCAGGGCCAAGATCAGCGATGGCAAGATCGGTGAGAGCGGCAACAGAGGTAGAAACCGAGAGCTGACCAGGGCAGACAGAAGGCGGCAAAGTCGTAGATACGGTGGACGCCGAACATGCCCGAGCGCGTCGTCCGCCAGGCGCCGCGAGACTCGCGGCTGCGCGGCCCACGGTCTGTACGATCGGCGCCATGGCCTACGACCAGGAGCTCGCCGGGCGTATCCGGCAACTCATCGGCAGCGACCCCGAGCTGACCGAGAAGCAGATGTTCGGCGGGCTCGCCTTTCTAATCCGCGGCAACATGGCCATCGCCGCCAGCAGCGAGGGTGGCGCCATAGTCCGTGTCGATCCCGCGCAGTCGGACGCCCTGGTGGCGACGACGAAGGCCACGCCGATGAACATGCGAGGCCGGGACATGCCCGGATGGTTGCGGGTCAGTTCCGACGATCTGCGCACCGACGACCAACTAGCCCCATGGGTCGAGATCGGCACCGGATACGCGCGCTCGCTGCCGCCCAAATAGAAGACCGCCGGAGCGCCGCTCCACAGTCGCCCGGTCACCTTGATCGTCTTGATGCGCAGGTGTGTAGTCGAAGACCAAGCGGAGTTGATGATGACAGAAGAGGCGGAAGCGTGCAGGTTGCAAGATCATCAAGGGGGGTGGTGAGACGGTGAGAAGAAGAAGGGCTTAATGTCCTGTGCCAGAGAAGTTGAGGCATTGCCAGCGTGTCTGCGGCATCGAGCCGACCGCTGCCAGTAAGTTGAGGCACCTTGTGATCACTCTCGATCGTGAGGTGCTTGGTGGCGGGTGCGGGCGCGGCCGGGGCCGCTGTCGGCTGGCGCGGCCGCGGGCGTTGAGGTCGAATTCGTCAGTGCTGACGGCGTGGTGCGGCGCGAGCTGCTGAATGGTTGCTGGAATGTGGCGTTCGAGCGGGTGGCGCCCTCCGCGCCGGCGACTGGACCTCGCCGCAGCGGCAGCGCCTACGCCAGCTCGACCCCGGATGGCCAGGCAACGGCCCCGGCTCTGTTGCCGTCGAGATCGCGATCTGCCCCGATGTCATCCGGCTCGCCATACGCAGCCTCCGGACGCTTGAGACCAGCCACCGAGCAGGACCGTGAGACACCCGCGGCCTCTTGCGAAATGGCTCGAATCTGCTGGCAGATGAGCGGCCAGAACTGCACCCGTCTGCAACGGCTGGGCAGGGGCAGCGCATCATCTGGGTAGGCCCGAGGTGGTGGCATGGATCTTGATGATGCGCTGGCGGAACTGGTCGCGCATTCCGGTGACCGGTTGCTGCGGGTTGCCTATCAGCTGACCCACGATCGGGTGGCGGCACAGGATCTGGTGCAGGAGGCGCTGTTGCGGGTTTACCGCTCGATGACCCGCCGCGGCGCCGCACCACAAGACTGGTATGCCTACCTGCGCCGGGCAGTGATCAACGAATATCTGCGCACCGTCCGGCTGCGCAGCAGCGCCGAGGTGGTAACCGACCGGATGCCCGAACGGCCGGTGGCCAGCAGCCCGGAAGACCAGGTCGCCGACCGGGCGCAGCTGTGGGCGGCACTGGGGGCGCTCAGCGCGCGGCAGCGCGCGGCACTGGTGCTGCGGTACTACGAAGACCTGCCCGACCACCAGATCGCGGCCCTGCTCGGCTGCCGCGAAGCGACCGTGCGCAGCCTGGCCAGCCGAGGGCTCGCCGTGCTGCGCCAGCACGCGGTACCCGCCAGCGTCGGAGAGGAAGACCGGCCGTGAACAGCATCGAGGACATCGTGGGCCAGGTGATGGCCAGCCACGACCAGGAGGCGCCGGCCGCGACGGACCTGCTCCGCGCCCTCCAGGCCGCGTCCCCGCCGCCCGGCCGCAAGTCTCGGTGGTCCCCCGCTGGCTGGTACCTGCCGCTCACCGCCGCGGCCGCGGTGACGGCCGTGATCGCGGGCAGCGTCTGGGCCGGCGGGCTGCTGGGCAGCCACCGGCAGGCCGGCCCGAGTTCCGGCCGGGGTGCGCAGCTGTCTTGCCGGGCGAGGTATGCGGGCCAGGCCCCGTGGGTGCCCGCCCGCCCGGCCGGCGTCGACGGCCGGGCGCGGCTGGTCCCTACGCAAACACCCGGCTCCGCGCTGATCTGCGCCTACCCCGGCAGCAACATGGCCAGGCGGCAGACCGGGTGGGCGCTGTCGGGGCGGCGGCGGCTGACCGGCGGGCTCGCCGCGCTCGCCGCCCAGCTCAGCTGGCAGCCCCGCGGCCAGCAGGGCCGGTGCACCCTCGTCGGCGGGAAGCAGACCAACTACCTCATCGGCCTGACCTACCCCGGCGGCGGGAGAATCTGGGTCGCCGCCACCAAGGACCCCAACGACTGCGTCGCCACCTCCAACGGCGAGTTCACCAGCTTCGGCGTCGTCGGCCCCATCGTGAGCCGGGCATTCACCTCCGGCCGGTGGCCCGCTCGCCAGCCGGTCTCCTGCCACCGGCACGGCCAGGACCTCGGCCGGCTCGGCCAGGACACGGTCATGGTCCCCCCAGGCTCAACCTCGCTGACCATCTGCACGCCCGCGGCCCACACCCTCACCACCGGCTACCAGGCCCTGACCACGGCACTCAACGCGCTGCCCACCCGCCCCTCCACCCGCACCTGCACCCCCGGGACCGGGCCCGCAGCACCCTTCTTCTACCAGCTCCTGTTCTCTTACCCCCAAGGACCACCGGTCCAGGTCACCATCGCCCGCGGCTGCCACCCCGCAATTGACAACCTCAGCCTGCAATCCGCAAGCGCCAGCAGCATCCTGCCGATCATCCAGCAACTACTGACAACCAAGTAACCACCCCAGCACCTCGCCAGAGGCGGCGCCGTCCGAGCGTGCAAGCACCGGGCCACCGCTGTCCGGGCCTGATAGGAGGGAACCCTCAGCGGATACGCCGAGTCGATCAGAGCAAGAACAGCGCTCCGGCCCCGAGCGCAGGCAGTTACCTCAGATCAAGTGGCAGGCCAGTCAGCCCGGCCTGCCACTTGATTCGAGGCACCGCAGGTCAGCGGGCAAGCCACACCTCGGATCGCCTGGCACGGGACACTTAAGAGTAGATCTCGCGCGACCGTCGGATGTCGGCCTGCTATCGGACTATCGCTTGGCGCAGCTCCCGCATAGCCACCACTTGCGGGGTGACCACCATGTGTAGCGGCGCTTCACCCAGTGATTCCATTCGGGGCTCGTAAGCGATGGCATCGGGCTTCCGCAGGCAGTGCACACGCCAGCCTCCACCTTCCGTGATGCCGGTGTCGCACCGACGCCGAACATCAGGCCACCGAGCGCGACTGCGGCCGCACACATAGAGCGCCGGGTTCGGCAGTTTCGCATGTCCGGTCTCGGCAGCGATGAGGTCTGTGATCGCGCCCGTCAAGCCCGCTGGTATCAGCCATCCGCCGGGACGCTTGAGGGACTCGCGGAAACTCACAAGGGAGGAGGGTAGCCGGACTACACGTGGCAAGACGCTTGGTGAGCAAGATGATCTTGGCGCGCGTCTTAGGTCTGATCGAAGCCCGAGCCGTCTTCGAATCCGAGGGTCTTGGCGTTCTCGGTTACGTTGCGGACCGTGTCGTCCGGGAAGCCACCGGGGTTGCGCGCGGAGATCTCGACGGTCACCTCGACCTGTGTGCCTAGCAGGCTTGTGAGCTGCGCGACGACCTCCTGCGCTACGACGCCGAAGTCGCGGCTCAATCGTGTCGAGTCGAGCTTGACAGCTCCGTAGAACCGTCGCGGCTGCGTCGGCTCTCCCGACCCCCCAGGTTCCGGCTCGCCAGGCTCGCCGCCTGCTCCGCCCGTAGGTCGCTCATCCGGGCCAGACTCACTGCGTTCTTCTTCGCGCTCGGCGGCGAGCTGCGCCGCCGCACGATCAGGCCTAACCACAAGGGTCGTGCCTGTTACTGTCGGTCGGCTTCCTGCTATCAGGCCGAGGTAGCGGTCCGCCTCAATCCCGTCGGCTGCTGCGAAGCTCTCCTGCTGCCAGTTGGCTGAGGCGACGCCGTAGTCGACGCTTTCCTGCAGGACAGACGAGTCCCGCAGGCGTGGCAGATACAGATACCGGGCGAAGGGCTCCCACAGGGTGCTGACCGTTACATGGCCCGTCTCCCAGAGCCTGGCGAGCTCGTGGTCCAGCCTCTGGCGCAGGAGGACGTGGGGGAAGGTTGTGTAGAGGTGTCCGTCGTTCTCCAGCTTGGCGGCCGCTCGGACGGCTAGGCCTTCCCGGGCGCCGTCGACCCGGATCACATCCCAGCCAATGGGGGCGCTGGGTTCGGGCTGGCCGGGAACGAGCAGCCACTGGTAGGTTTCCGCGAGCTGCACGCGCACCGTCGTGTCGGCATCGCCTTTGCTTGCTTCTGCGCGCGCAGCCTGTGCCGCGTCGAGGTTGAGCCCGTCCGCGCCTGCCTGTGCTGTCACCCATGACCATGCCAGGTATTCGGCGACCGCAGCCTCCAGGCCGTCGATGCGCCGATTATCGGCGACAAGGAATACCAGGCAGTTGCGGTACTCGCGCGGCTGGTTTCCCTTCGTGTCGAGCAGCTTGCGAGCTGTCGCAAGGGCCGCCGAGTCATCCGAGCCGACCAAGTGCGGCTGGTCAGGGTTGAGGACTACCAGCCTGACGACCGGTTCATCAGGTACGTCGGCGCTGCTGCCAGGTGAGGGATGGACGCCACAGAATGTTCCTGGAGCACGCTGCAAGTCCCTCAGACGGCGCACGACCTCGGCGGTGATCTCGTCACGGGCTTCTGTACGCAGCTGCTCTGCCCGCTCGCGTGCGAGGCGGCCGACGGTGGGCTGGAGGCCGTACCAGTACCGTCCGGCGTCTGCGTAGAAGTACGTGGCTCTCGACATCCTGTTGAGCGCGTCGCCGAATGCGGCGAGGGTCTCGCCTGGGAAGGCGCAGCCTAGCCGCACCCGGGCTGCGTCGATCCCGCGGGACGGCGAGCGGAACCCGGGTGCCGATCCGATGAAGACAGTCCGTGCGACCCGCCGGGCCGCCTGGTGGCGGCCGAGATTGGGCAGCTGGTTGTCGAGCCGGACAGGCAGCGAGCTCGGGCCATCAATGTCGGCGTCGATGATCGGCTGCCAGTTGTCGCCCAGGTTGCTGATAAGTTCGGTCGCCACGGCAGGGTGAGCTAGTGGGACGGACGCGGGGAGTATCAGGGGCGACTGGTCTCCGCCTTCCCACAGCGCGTGGATCACATCAGCGAGCAGTCGAAGGACGCCGCGGGTCAGCTGGAACCTTTCCAGCGTGGACCAGTCCTCGTATAGCCGGGCGAACAGCTCGGGATGGATTGGGTAGGCCGCCTTGATCCGCTCGACGTAAGCTGGTTCGCGGCACTCGGCGGGGAACTCCGCGGCATCCCGCCGGTACATCTCCCCGAAGGCGCGGGCGGTCGCGTCCCTACTCGCGAGCTGATCGGAGTCGATCGGCTTGAACAAGCGCCTGCGGACGATCTCGAAGCCCTCACCGGAACTGGCGGGCCGCCACGGTGACTCGACTCTGCCGACGACGGCATGCAACCGGCGAAGAGCCTCCCGGCCGCCCGGGCCGCCGAGTTCGATGTCTAGCCCGCCTCCGCCTGACCTGCCCGCGTCAGATGAGGCCGGGAGCGAGACCACCAGGAACGCGCCGGGAGTGGCGCGGGCCGCTTCGGTGAGGGCCTGGGCGAAGCTGAGCTGGGTATCGAGCGAGCCGGCCGGAAGCCCGTCAGCGGTGACAAGCTGCCGGGCATACCCGACCCACTCGTCGATCAGGATCAGGCATGGACTGAAGCGTTCCAGGAGAACATCGAGGTTGGCGCCAGGGTTGGTCCCGGTGCGGTCGGCGGCGGCGACCAGGTCATAGCCTTCGCGGCCGCCGAGCTGCCAGGCCAGCTCGCCCCACAAGGTGCTAACCGTGGTGCCGTCGGCCTTGGCTGCAGGCTGGCCCGGGGAGATCTTGTTCCCCACCAAGGCCGCCCGCGCCACCTCAGGCAGGTCGCCCGCAACGCCCGCCTCCGCCAGGAGGCCGCGAAGCTCATCTGGGAACGCGCCGACGGCCGTCCCTGAGAAAAGGTGCCAGAGAGCGATCTGGCTGTGTGTCTTGCCGCCGCCGAACGTAGTCTGCAAATTGACGACTGGCGTGCCTTCAGCGTGGACGAGCCGCCGCACTGCCTCGGTCAGCAGCGCGCGCAGCCCGCCGGTCAGGTACGTTCGGGCGAAGAACTCCGCTGGGTCGGTGTATTCGGGCGTTCCCCGGCCTTGGCTGACCTGGTACAGGTCGGCGGCGAACTCGGCTACGGAGAACCTGCCACGCAGCACGTCCGCGTGCGGGGCGATGACCTCGCGCCACGGCCGGAGCCCGGCTCGCTGGGAAGCCACGAGTACTTCCTGGCGAGTTGTTTCCCGGGCTGTGTCAGCTTCGTACCGAAGCCGCATCAGCTCGTCTTTCGAGCGGCCGACCTCCGGGGCTTCAGCGGCACCGATCACGGCGAGAAGCCTCTCAAGTGAGTCCAGCGCGCGGTAAGTGTCATCGATCGTGAAGGGATGGTTGTGCGCTAGCCGGTTCCGCACGTCACGCAGCTCATAGACGAGATTGCGGTCCGAGCGGGCCAGCTCGTGACGGAAGACCTGGTCCCATGAATCGGCGATCACCTTGAGTTGGAACGCCGGGTCCTGCAGGGAAACCGGCCCTCGCTCCCGCTCTCGCCAGCGTGCTAGCCAGTTCTGGCCGCTGTCCGAGCGGGCCCGCATGACCCGGTCCACATACGAACCGAGCGCGGGCGCCGCCAGTTCGAAGGCTCGCCCGAGCCGTTCACGATTACTCAGAGGCATGAGATCCTGCCGCTCACAACAGCACGTCCTGTATTCCGGTCGCGCGCTTGGAGATCTCCGGCCACGAGATGATCAGCCCGTCGAATGCCAGCGCTTCCCTAGCACGCCGCTTCCGCTCGCAGATGTCGGCGAGCCGGTACGCGAGATCCCGGGCGCCGTCGCGGTTCCCGCCAACCTGGGACAGCAGGCGGGCCGCTGCATCCTCGCCGCCACGATCAAGGCGCTGCAATAGATGCATGGTCACCCCCCAGACCGGAGGCCGGCCGGACGGCTCCCAGTTGTCAGGCAGTTCGTCCGGGCGCACGAGCCGCACCTTGGAAGGCCGCGAGTCGATAATGTCGGCCCGCTTCAGCCCGTCAAAAGATGTGTCGGTGCCGGTGAACAGCACCTCGGCCCGGTCATAAGGGCCCTCACCGAAGCCGTACTCGTCGAACCATTGCACTGCCCAGCGGGTGGCCGTGTCGAACTCGTCCTGCTGCTCTGTGAGAGCCTCACTGCGCACCTGGTTGATCAGTCCGATGGCCGTTCGCACCGACATTGGGTCTCCGGATGGCTCCACTACCTGGGCGAATCTGCTGAAGACTGCTAGGCCGGGTCCGAGCGCAGCTTGCGTCAGGTCAAGAGCAGGCACGGCGGCATCCTGCATCTTGCGGATCGCAGGCGGTAGTTCGGCACGGAGCACCCGGAGGAACCCAGGCCTGTCGGTCATGGCGGCATCGACCCGCCGAGGACGGCACACCATCGCCGTATATGAGGCCAACGAGTTTGTTCCCAGCCCGATCTGGCGACTGCTGTGAGTTGCGTGGACCGGCCAAGTGCCAGCTACGCCAAGCCCTGCAGTCAACAGCGCTTCAATAATCGCGTCCCAAGCGGACGACGTCAGCCCGTCTTCCTCGGCCTCTTCCTGACGGTGGGCATAGATGATGATCATCGGTAGATCGGGCCGTGCCGCTTTACGCAACGCAGTGAACGCTTCGGTGAAGCCATCAACGAAATAACGGCGAGCTACGCTCATGTCGCCGCCATGCCGGTAAGGTGTCGCAATCAGCTCAGCATCCTTGGGGGCTGCGATGGTGCCGAAGAGATCTGGGTGAACGTTTCGCAGAGCGCGTCGCTCCCAGACGTAGAAATAATCCGAGAGATCAGCATAACCAATCTGGCCAAAATATGGCGGATCTGTTGCCACCAGTGCTGTGCGTGCTCGTACAAGGTCCCCAGCCTTGCGCACGTCGCATTGGGCCACATATGCACTTTCTTTACTGGGTGGCAGAGCACGCAACCCAGCAAGGATCGACTCCAGGATGCCCGACCAATTTGCAGCTCGGTCGCAGAATGGATTGAGTTCAGTAAAGTCCCACATCATTGGCAATGCATGTCGACCGAAGGCTGGGATTACTCTGGGCGTACCATTATCGTTACCAATGTACCAGCGAGCTTGCGTCGAATTTGACATGGCCAGCTTGCCAACGCACAAGCCAAGAATCGTTGCGATCGTTGTCGCATATGACGCATCGCCGCCGTCCGCAGTAACCCAATCCGGGACTTGCGCTACGGCGTCGGCGAAAGCGCCCAGCACGTGGAGCTGGCGCGGCGTGTACAGATCTGCCTGGGTCGTAAGGCCGAAGGCCGGCGGCGAGAACCAGCGAGTATAGTTCGGCAGTGCCAATTCCGGAGAGTCATCAGGGACCGTCACATCGGCCGTCTTCCGCTGGTTCTCATCAGCTGGCAAGTAGCGTCGACCTGTGGCCCCATCGACGACGACAGCCAGTAGCTGTATTCCGAGGCGACCTGCCTCCCCCTCGGCTTTCACGTACGCTTCAGGTGTCGGCTCGGGGCAAGAAAGGCACCTGAACGTGGCACCTCTGGGACTGGCTTTGGTCGCGGGTGGCGGCGGACCGTCCCCTTCGCCGATTTCGAACTCAGCGTGCTTGCCGACCGCAACAGGCTTCAGCCAGCGCTTCTCGCTCCTTCTCTTACTCAACCAAGGCGAGGTGTAGAGCGGGATGGTGGCACCGCAGGCCGGGTTAGCGCAGGTGACCGTCCGCGCCCACAAACACGCGATGACGGTGTCACCATTCACAGCTGGGTACAGGTGGCCGACCTGCTGCCACGCTACTTCCCGTACTCGCCGGGCGTAGTGCCGCACGTCGGTGACCAGGCCGTCAAGCGACCCGCCGCTAACAGCGGCGAGTCTGTCCTCCGGCTGTATGGGCGCGCGGCCTCGCACGCGAGGGATGAGCTGGGTGAGCGTTCGGGTGATAAGCACTGCTACCGGGTTGAGGTCACTGCCTACGGCGGGAAGCCCGAGACGCTGCGCTTCGACGAGGGTCGACCCGCCCCCGCAGAACGGATCGAATACGACGGGAAGCTCTCCCGAGGCTCGCAGGACACGACGGACCTCGGCGAGCGTCGAGTCAGTGGCTGGTCCGCCGTCCTCGGGCACCAGCCGTTTGATCAGGTTCACCAGTTCGGCGCGACGGCGGGGCTCGCCGGGGTCATCGACTAGAGCGGCGAATAGCAGCGCTCGCCAGGCTGGAGTGGGCATCGGGGCGAACCATTTGTGCACGTTCTTGATCGTGCCTACCTTGCGGTTCTTGTCCCGGCGGCATGCCTTGCTGATCTCCTCGACCGGCAGGGCCACCTCGATGAGCTTGGTGCGGTAGTCCGTCATGACGGCGGTTGTGCTGCCTTCCAGAGCTGGGACCAGCCGAATGTGCGGCTGGTCTCGGTGAATCCGAGGTCGTCGATCTGACCGCGGAAGGGGTGGTGCAGGTAGCGGACCTCAGTCTGCCCGGTCGGTTCCACCTTGACCAGCACGAGGATCCAACGGTCGGTGTTGAGCCCAGTCAGGAGCTCGTTGCGGGTGACAGTCACTGAGGTCGCGCCGGCGATGCGGCCCTTGACCTCCAGAAAGAGAAGGTGCCCGTCGGGGGTGCGGGAGCGGATGTCGTAACCCGGGTTGACATGGGGCATCTCCTCGGGCTCGCGGCCCAGGGCGCGCTCGGTGAGAAGGACCGCGCCGACAGCGGTCTTGTCTACCCAGACGGTGTCCTCTGCATGAGTGCCCGGGACTGGAGCCTCGGGCGTCTTGAGCATGCCAGCCGACACCACTAGTGCCCCGCCGGCGACGACCGGCGGCAGCGCTTTGAGCTGCTCCTCCTGGTCTAGCTCAGCCATGCGGCGAGTAAGGCGGGCGGCCAAGTCGTCGGCGCGCTGTCGCGCGCGGTCAGGGTTGAGCCGCGGCTGCTTGCCAGCGGCGACCTGTTCATAGAGCTCGACTGCGCGCTGGTCCCAGTACGCGATCTCCTTTGTGAGCCGTTCGTGCACGGCCGCCCGGACCTTGCGGACTCTCTCCTGGGTCCGCATGCGTACCTGGTCGAGGTGAGCTGGCACGGCGGTCTCGATCGCCACATCCATCGCTGCGGACTCCAGATCACTGGATAGCCACGAACCAGCGAGCACCTCGGCCAGTTGCTGCTGCTCGTCGGGGGTGGCGGGCCGGTAATCCAGGTATGGCGCGGCGCCTGCCGCACGGTGCTCGCCTGCAGCCTCTAGCTCGACGAATTCGAACCTGCGCGAAACGATCCGGTGCCCGCCCGCCCGGTCGGGCCGACTGTCGGCGATCGCATGCTCTAGGTAGACGAGCACGCGGGGCTCGGTGCCCGCGTCGTTCTCGTCGACCAAGATCGCCCCTTCCTCCAATAGCCCGCCGCACCGCCGTTGCATCGCCCGCACTACCGCGTCGAGCAGCGGGTGTCCCGGTGCGAGCAGTTCTGCGGGCGGCTTTCCGGCAACCCGGAGCTTGGGCTTGTCGAAGCAGGCTCGTTCGTAGCGCGGCAGGACGTGCCCCGCGGTGCCACCATGGCGGGTGCTGTCCCTCAGATCTGCCGGCACGTGCGTGATCTGGTGGCGGCCGGGCTCTCGTTCGCTGATCCTGCCGCCCAGCATTCGGAATGCCTCAAGGAAGAACGAGCGCATGTAGTGGGGCTGGAGCTTGCGGGCCTGCGCTTCTTCCAGGTCGGCGCGGATGCGGGCGATGTCGGCCTGGTTCAAGATGTCGGCGGTCAGGGCGTGCCGCTCGACTAGGTCCGCGAGCCCGTCGCCGACGCGCTCGTCGATGACTTTGTCGATCTGTGCCCGCACTTCCGGCCGGTCACCGTATCGCACAGCCCGCAGCAGCAGGTCGCGCAGCGGCTGGCCCCGGAACGCCTCACCGAGAATGTCGAAGACCTGGCCGCCAAGCGCCGCTCGCTGCTCGGCCAGCTTGTGCAGCAGGGTCAGGTAGACCTGGCCTTCGCGGGTGTCTTCGGCAACGAGGTTCCACATGTGGCAAACCTCGGTCTGGCCGATCCGGTGGACGCGGCCGAATCGCTGCTCGATCCGGTTGGGATTCCACGGCAGGTCGTAGTTGGCCACCAGATGGGAGCGCTGGAGGTTGATGCCCTCCCCGGCCGCGTCGGTTGCGACCAGCACCAGGCAGTTCGGGTCCTGAGTAAAGGACTCCTGGGCGAGCCGTCGGTCCTCCCGCTTGACGCCGCCGTGAATGGAGGCGACAGCGTCTGACCGGCCCAGCCGGTCCCGGAGCCTTTCGACAAGGTAGTTGAGGGTGTCACGGTGCTCGGTGAAGACGATGAGCTTGCGGCGGCTCCCATCGGGATGCCGCATCTCCGGTGTGTCATCGAGCAACCCGGAGAACTCCGCCCATTTGCGGTCTGTCCCGGCGCGGCGCACCTGCCTGGCCAGCACTTCCAGGTGTTGCAGGGTGCTGATCTCAGCCTCTAGCTCGGCTATCGTGCGCGCCGCACTCGCGCCTTCGACCAGCTCTTCCTCCAGTGCCTCGCGCTCGGCGTCGTCGAGGTCGTCGTAGCTGTCGGGGTCGTCGTCGCGGTCCAGCTCGCTCAGCATGCGAGCCGTGTGGCCTGACCTGGCGGCGGCCTGGCCGCGCGCGCGCTCGCGGAGGTCGTCGCGCTGTCGCTGCAGCCGTTCACGGCGGCGCACCAAAGACCGGTAGATCGCCTCGGGCGAAGACGCGAGCCGACGCTGAAGAACCGTAAGCGCGAAGCCGACCCTGTTCCCGCGACGGCCCTCGCCGACTTCGGCAAGCGCCTGGGCACGGTTCATCTCCTCGACCACATAGGTCGTCACCTGCTGGTACAGCGCCGCTTCCAACTCCGACAGCGGGTACGGCACCGTGTAGGCGAACCGCTCGGGGAACAGCGGCCGGCCGTCGAACCGCAGCAGCCGTTCTTTGATCGCCCGCCGCATCAGGTCGCTCACGTCGACCGGTTGCGCGCCGCCGCGGAACCGCCCCTCGAACCGGTCAGCGTCCAGCAGCGCCATGAACAGCTGGAAGTCCTCCTCCTTGCCCGCGTGCGGCGTCGCTGTCATCAGCAGGAAGTGGCGGCACACGCCGCCGAGCAGCCTGCCCAGCTTGTATCGCTTGGTCTCCTTGACCTCAATGCCAAACCAATGAGCTGCCATGCGGTGCGCCTCGTCGACCACGACCAGATCCCAGTCCGTGCCAGCAAGCCGGGCCTGCAGGTCGTCGTTGCGGGAAAGGTGGTCCAGCCGGGCGAGGAGCATCTCGTGTTCGGCGAACGGATCCTGCGTCCGCGAGGCCTCGATCTGGTCCTTGGTAAGGATGTCGAACCGCAGTCCGAACTTCTCCGCCAGCTCGTCCTGCCACTGCGTGACCAGGCCGCCCGGAGCGACGACAAGACAGCGCCGCAGGTCGCCGCGGAGCATCAGTTCCCTGATATACAAGCCGGCCATGATCGTCTTCCCGGCTCCGGGATCGTCGGCGAGCAGGAACCGCAGGGGCTGGAGCGGCAGCATCCGGCCATAGACCGCCTGGATCTGGTGCGGTAGGGCCTCCAGTTGGGACAGGTGCACCGCCAGCATGGGGTCGAAGAGGTGGGCGAGCTGGATCCGGCGCGCCTCGGAGACCAGCCGGAACAGGTGCCCGTCGCCGCCGAATGCCCACTTTCTGCCGGGTGTGATTTCCAGGGATGCCTCGTCCGCGCGATAGAGCAGCCTCTCATCGACGCGGCCCGCGTGGTCACGGTAGGTGAGCGTCAGCGCCGAGGTTCCGTGCCAGCGGGCAGCCACGACGGTAACCGGCCCGTCGGCAGTTACGCCCTGGACCGTGACGCCCGGCTGCAGGCTCTCAAGCGTGGCCTGAGTCATCATCTGCGCTCTACACCCATGGGTGGGTCGCCGGTTCCTCTTTCCCTGCTCAGCAGCAGCATAACCTCTGCCGCATCTGTTAATGATCAGTTCGGAGCGGCTACTCCTCGTCAGCGCCAGCCCGGCCCGGCTCGGGTTCAGTGCGGTCGGGCGGCTCGAAGAAGCGCCGGTAAACCTGAGATGCCGTTTCGCCCTCGTAGATCATCTTGTCATCCACGACCAGGGCGAAGTAGCGGGTCCATATTGTCCAGATCTCCTGCCACCAGTCGGAATCCGGTGCCAGCTCGGTCACCGGGAGGCCTACACTGCGCGCCTCGGCCGCGCCTACCACGGCCGAGTGCGCGTGCGGATCGGTGATCAGCCTCTCGGCTACCGCTTCGACCAGTGCGTCGACCTCCTCCTTCGAGCGGCGCGGATTGCTTCCGAGGGCCTGGCGGGCGATCTCCGTAGTCTGCCCGAGCGCGGATTTTGCGAACTGATACAGCGTGGCATCGACATTGCCCATGCCCAAGAGCGCCGAGCGCAGGGCGTATGTGCCGGGTCGCTTGTGTACGTCGTTCAGGGCATCATCAACGGCGGCGATCACCTCCTTCGCGCTGACATAGCCCCGTTCCGGTACGAGTACCTGCGGATCGATCGGGCCGAGATCTGATGGCGGCCCCATTACGATCTCATCGGCGCCCAGGGCGAGGATTGTCGCCGCGCTCTTGGCGATGTCTGGCACCACGACGACGAACTTGGCGCAGGATGCCTGGGCCATCCTGGCAAGGCGGATCGCAACCTCACCGTCGCCGCCGGGGGAGCGGAGCAGCAAGTGGAATTCCTTGTTCCGGTCGGCGCCGTGCAGCAACTCAGCAAAGAGTGTGACGCTGTCAGGGTGGATGAGATCAATCATGACCGCCAGCCGGCAGTCATGGTTATCCTGATAGGCCCGAATTAGGCTACGGCGGAGGTACCGAGCTTCGTGCTGGGCCTCGAAGAGCGGGGTGTAGGTTAGCGGCCGCTCTTCCATGTTCCCGGGTGCATGCGAGGAATCCGCGTCACCCGTGCGCCGCGCCTGGATGCTCGGAGCCTCCGGCCCATCTTCCAAGCCTCGAGTGCGACCTTGCGCTGTGCTTCCATGGCGGCCGCCTGATCCTGCTCCTCTTCCCGGCCTTGCTCGGCTGCTGGGGTCGGAAGAGGGTTTTCTTGTTCGGGGGTGACGGTCTTCGGCAAGCGCGTCATGACTGCTCCCCTCGGCTTGCATCTCTGTCATCAACCTAACTCTCGGTTCTGACAACGACTACCTCAGGTACGGGCTGGGACTGTACGCCTCCTTAAGCCTCCGTGCGGCGGATCTGGTTCTTCGGTCTGGCCAGCACAGGCGACACATCGCCCAGGGCATATGCCGAGACCGCGACCGTGGTCTGGATCCACGGTGTCTAGCACGCTCGCCCGGTCAGCCGTGGTGTGCAGCGATGCGGGTTTGCCATGTCGCCTCGTCATCCACTGGCTTGAACGATCCTCACGGCCCGCGGCTGAGCGAGCCGCAGCAGCCGACGGGGTGGAGGAACCCACAGCAGGAGGAAACTGTGGTACGGCGTCTTGCACACATCGACGCTGATCTCGACCATGGCCCCGGTGAGATCCCGCATCTCCATGCCTGACAGTTCAGGGAAATCCAGTGCAGCGACGAACGGGCAGGCGCGGGCGTCCACCAGCCGCGGCCAGGTCGGCGGCCCGAACCGGCAGATCCACGTCTGCGAGGCCATGACTTCCTCGCGCCGCCACCTGGGCGGCTGCTGGTGGAAAGGCGTCGGCTCCAGGACGATCGCGGCAACAGCGCCGGGGTGGGTCTCGGCGTAGCGCCGGATAGCCGCGTGGAAGGACGAGCCGTACCTCGTAGCGAGCCGCCAGATCGCAGCCACGGAGACCTGCAGGTCGGCTGCGTCTCTCGCGAACTGCTGTCGCTGGAACAGCAGCTCGGCAGCGCCCTGGTTGGCTTCCCGCTCGAACAAGCGGCGGGTGGTCGGCGACAGGGTCTCGTGATCGTCGGCGTAGAGGAGGTCTTGCTGGTGGGGCAGGATGTGGTGCGTGGTCTCGTGCAACTTGACGAACCGGCGCTTGCCCTCGTGCTCGATGGCGGGCGAGACATGGATCACGCGGGCCCGCCGGTCCAGGAGCCCCTGAATCTTGTGCCTGGCGCTGCGAAGCAGGGTCCGCAGGTAAGCCGGCGCCTTGCGGATTAGCGACTCGTCCAGCACGTAGTCGGCCGCCTCGCTCAGGCGGCTGGCGCTGACCAGGTCGTCTACCGGGGTGGGGAAGCGGCCGTAGGCGTCGGCTGCGCGCAGCAGCCAGTCGGCCTGCCCGCTGATCTCGTCAGCCGCCTCCAGGTCCTGGAGCATGTCCCGGGATCACCGTCCCCGGCTGCGGTAGGCCTTGAGGAATGCCGCGACCGCATGGGCCTCGTCCTCGGTGAGGCCTTGCGAGTTGAGCGCCTGCTCCAGAACGCCGCCCGGGCGGTTCTCGGCCTCGGGAACGATGTACCCGGCGAGCCGCATCAGGTCTGTATAGGCGACCCCGAGTTCACGTGCGAGACGGTGCAGGATGTGCGGCGACGGCGAAGTAACCTCGCCGCGCTCCAGCTTCATCAGGTAGGCAGGCGAGATGCCGGCCGGCTCGGCGACCGCCTTCAGTGACTTGCCCGAGATCTCCCTGGCGGACCGCAGTGTCGGGCCCAGTTCTGCCCCCTCGCCCATCAGCACCTCCGTTCACCATGGTAGGGCACGTTCACTTCAGTTGACAAGCGGATCCAGCCGGTGTAACTATGGTGTACGCCACTCACCAGAGTGGATGAACCCGCCGGCCGTCGGCAGGCCGGCTGAGCCCAGGGAGGAAACGTGACCGAGCAGGCCACGCAGCGCAAGACCATCACGTATTTCGTCAACGGCGAGGCGCAGACCACCATGCAGGACAAGCTGACCGTCCGGGCGATCCTCACCGATGCCGGATTCACGCCGGCCGAGGAGTACCGCCTGACCCGCGACGAGGGCCACCACGTCTACCACGACTACAACGAGGAAGTCCCCCTGCACGAGAACGAGAAGCTCACGGCCACGTTCCTCGGACCGACTCCGACGTCCTGACCGCCATGACCGACGACGACTTCGCCGCGTTCGTGCGCGGCCTCGGCTTCACGGTCGAGGCCGCGCACGACAGCAACGGCCACCCGTACACTGTGGTCCGCCAAGTCACACTTCCGGCCGGATCACTGGCAGGCCGGACCTGCGACATCGCGCTGGCCAGATGCCAGTCCGTCCCGTACATCGTCGCCCCGGCCATTCACACCAGACCCGCGCTGGTGCCGATGGACATGAACGGGCCGCTCCGAACCCAGGCCAGCCCGCTCGGCCCAGACTGGCAGTACTGGTCTCGCCGGTTCGACCGGCCGCCGGCGCCGCAGCGCGTGTGGGCGCACATCCTGACCATCCTCGGAGAGGTGTGAGCGCCGTGGGTTGCGACGAGAACTATCTACGCGCCAGTGAGCTGTCGGTCGCGATGACCGCAGACCTGGACGCAGAACTTCGCGCCCACTTCCGCCACGATGACCGGCGGCAGGAAGACCTGACGTTCGCGTTCTGGAAGCCGAGCACGGGCACCACACGCCTGACAGCAGTACTGATGGAGCTTGTGCTGCCCGGCGAGGGAGAGCGGATCCTGGATGGCAACGTTGCGTTCACGACGGACTACTTGTCGCGGGTCCTGGCCCTCGTGCCTGACGCCTGCGGCATCGCCCTGCTGCACTCCCACCTCGGACCCGGCTGGCAGGACCTGAGCCGAGACGACGACACTGCCGAGCGCGACCGGCTCGCATCCGCGGTCGCAGGGCGCACCGGGCTGCCACTGGTCGGGCTCACCTGGGGCACCGACCGCACCTGGAGCGCCCGGTTCTGGGGACGCTCCGCGCCGTTCATCTACGAGAGGATCGATGCGGCAACCGTTCGCGTCGTCGGCGCCGAGCAACTGGCCCTGAGCTTTCATCCAGCGCTCCGCCCCGAGCCGGACGAACGTCCATCCCAGCAGGCGACGATCAGCGTGTGGGGCAAGCGCGCCCAGGCTGACATCGCTCGTGTCCGGGTCGGCATCGTCGGCCTGGGCAGCGTCGGCAGCATCGTCGCCGAAGCCCTCTCGCGACTGGGAGTCAGCAACCTCGTCCTCATCGACCACGACCAGGTCGAGGAACGCAACCTCGACCGCACCCTGCACGCCAGCAGCAGGGACGCCCAGAGACACGCACGGAAGGTCACCGTTGCCAAGCGCGCCTCGGCCCGCAGCCACACCGCGGCCGATCTCACCGTGCGTCCCGTGCCGCTTAGCCTGCTCACCCCCCAGGCCGCCGCCGCGGCGCTCGACTGCGACGTCCTGATGTGCTGTGTCGACCGGCCCTGGCCCCGTTGGTTGCTCAACACGATCGCCTACGCTCATCTGATCCCGGTCATCGACGGCGGCATCCTCGCCCGGGTGACGCCGGACGGAAGGCCGCTTCACGTCGACTGGCGGATACACACGATCGGCCCTGGCCGGACCTGCCTGCTCTGCCTGGGTGCCCTTCTCAGAAGTGACGCTGCACTCGACAGAGACGGCCTGCTCGATGATCCGGACTATCTTCGCGGTTTGAGCCCTGAGGAACGCGAGCGATACAACCGCCGTAACGTCTTCCCCTTCAGCCTGTCAGTAGCCGCCCACCAGGCGCTTCACCTGGCCGGGCTGATAGCCGGCAGCCAGCGGATTGCCGGCATCGGCCCTCAGCACTATGCCGCCTATCCTGGCGAGATGACCGCCTCACCTACCGGGCCCTGCGAACCCGATTGCGAGATCGTCGCGCTGACCGCGACCGCCGCCCCCGTACCGACCCGGCCTGCTAGCCGCTGATCAACTGTACGGCTCACTCCGGCCGCCGGCTTGCAGTGAGGGCACGGGCGTGGCGCGTCGCCATCAAAGCCGAGCATCCGGGTGGCTCGATCGCATTCGCCGCACCACGGCGGCCGGGGCGATCGCTGCGTGAGCGGCGGCGGCAGCTCGGCGGGTGAGAGCCGCGCCGCCAGCACCGCGTACGGGTTGCGCACTCCTCTGGTGTTCGTTCCGGTGAAGGCCGCCAGCGCCCGCGGCGTCCAGCCCGCGTTCAGCGCCGTGGTAACGGCGTCGCCGAGCCTCGCCCGCTGGGCGGCGGTCAGCTGCCAGTCAGGACCCAGGGCGGCGAAGAACTCACCCATCGGCCCCTCGTCGCCCAAAGCCTCGGCCGTGTGCAGCGCCTCGCGCGCGGGGGCGGCGGGTTCCCAGGACGGTTTCCAGGACGGTTCGGGTGCAACTGCTGCACCCCGTTCGTGCGCCAGTTGCACCCCGTTGGCGCGCCGGTTGCACCCCGTTCGGGGCTCGGGGTGCAACTGCTGCGCCCCGTTGGGCGGGTTATCCACAGCCTCGCTGCCGGTGGCGACGGGGTGCGGTGATTGCACCCCGTCAGACCGCCCGCCGCCAGCTCCCGACTGCGCGGCCGCGGCGAGCCTGATGCCCAGCCCCGGAACTGATGCTCAAGGACGGCAACGGCGGCCTCGTCCAGGTCGTCGCGGACCAGGCTCAGGTTCAGATCCCAGCCCTGCGGCCGGCGGTCGGCCCGCTTGATCCGGGCCGCGACGACGTCCGGGTCGCACGGCGCGATGATGCCTACGGCCGCCAGCCGGTCCAGGCAGGTGCGCACGGTGCGCTCCGACAGCCCGGTATAGCGGACCAGCGTGGCCACCGACGGGAACGCGCCCGTGCCGTCCGGCCCGGCGTGATTGGCTAGGCCGACGAGCACGAACTTGCACGCGCTGGACGGTCGGCTGCCGCGGTCAGCCGGGACGGGTGCCAAGTTGAGCGCCCAGGAGACCGCCTCGACGCTCACCGGGCACCGCTCCGGATGTAAGCATCAGGGCCAGCGGCGGCGCAGGGCTTTGGCTCAGTTTGTGTCTCATTCACCCCCGTCCGCGGCCGTTCACGGGCGAACGCGGACTCCTTGTCAGCCCAGCTCATGAACACTGGTGACCAGAGGCGGACGGTGTTGCGCAGTCCTCGAAAGCGTGTGCCTGGGTCAGGTGAGCGCCTCTCCACTCGTTTCAGCGATACCGGACGCCCAGATCACGCTCCCCTGCAAGATCGTCTGCGGTAGCGCGTGTCCACTTCGCGTCCTCGGCGGTCCCTTCAGGACTGATGATGACGATCCACCGGTCATCCAGATTCACTCGCGCGAGCTCTAACAGGAGTTGCACGTGGAAGTCTGAGGGCAGCCGGATCCAGTCAGCGGCACGCGGCGGCCGTCCGGGTCCGTGGCCTCGACCATGCCGTCATGACATCGCAGGTGAACGAGCACATCCGCCCTGTAAAGCTCGCCGCCGGAAGACCTGACCCAGACGTTGGTCATTTCAGATCCCATCGACGGTCTCCCTCCATGGCTTGTGGCGGTCTGGGCGTTGACGATACGGGTGGCTCGGGCCGGGTGCCAGCCGTATGCAACGCTGGCGCCTCGCGCACCGGGCGTCCCTTACCCGTCAGTGGTCATCACTACCCGGAAGTACCCCGTGACCGTGGCCCAGCTGATCGGCTCGTCGGCCAGGTCGAACTCGGCTTCGATATCGGCCGCGAGCGAAGCGATCGAGTCATGGTGAATCGCACGGATGTTGAGCGAGAGCAACGGCCCAGGGTCGCCACTGACGGGAACGCGATGATCCCGTCCGGTCCAGCTCGGTTGGCCAGACCGGCGAGCACGACCCTTGCCTGCCTGGACGGCTGGGTAACCCCGGCCACCGGGCGGGGGCCAGGGTGAGTGCCCACGGCATCAGCCTCTACGCTTACTGGCTCGAATACGGAACCAGCCATGGAGAGTCCAAGTCAGCAGGCCGCGCGGTGCCGTGTCTGGCCATCGCGCGAGCCGCTGGTTTGGATGACACGCAGTCCGAGATATCCCCAGAAGACGAAGGCAGCGATCGTTGCGGTGAACAAGCATGTCTCGATCAGAGCCGGGCCCAAGCTGGTGAGGCCCATGAGAGCCAGGGGCCAGTAACGAAGCATCCCGAGCAGGCCGATGAAACCTCCCAGGAGTACGGCGAGGAGACGCCAGATCTGCCTGTCGCGTTCCCGATAGAAGCTGAGTGCCAGTACGCCGCCGGCCAGAACCCCCAGGAAAAGGACTGTCCACACCAGCGTCGAGCCAGGAGCGGCATCAAGTCCCAGGGCGCTGAAATAGCATGCCACCCCGGCTGGCCCTGACGTCGCTATCGCAAGAAGCGTGCGACGGGGCAACCGCACTCGCCGTCGTATGGTCAGCGCGGTCTCGGTTTGGGGATTCAAACGTCTCTGCTGGTCTCTACGTGAGGTCCGCCACCCTTGAGAGGCCAGTACTCCGATGTACCCGAAAAGGACGAATGCTGCCGTCGTGGCGGTCATCGTGATCGTCGTGAGAAGCATGTAGCCCGTGTCCATGCCCGCACCCGTCATCATCGAGTAGCGGAGCGCTCCGAGCGCAACAACGAAGCCACCGAGCAACACCGCGAGAGCCCGCCAGATGAAGTTGTTTCGCTGTCGGTAATGGCCGAGCGCCATCACCCCACCAGCCAGAACCCCCAAGAACAGAATGGCCCATACCAAGGTGGAAACCTCGGTGCCGCCGAGCATCTCGGCACCGTAGTAGCACCCAATGCCGACGGGCGTCGCCGTTCCCAGCGCAAGCAGCGTCCGCCGGAGCGCCAGCATAGGCTCTTCCCGACCCACCGCAGTCCCGGGCGCACGGTTAAGGCGACTCGTGATGCGACGTGCGGAGATAAGCAAGCCTCCGGCATAAGCGGTGCCACGAACGAGGCGAGTAATAGGCCGGGCTCCGGCCTCATCCAAGATGTAGCAGAGTTCCGGGAACCACTCATCCTCATAAATAGTTTGCCGTTGAGCGGGGCTGAGCTGGGCTGCAGCAAGTCGAAGAACAGCGTGCGGAACGAGGTCGAGCCACCCCGCGAGTTCGGCGCGTGCGAGATCGCCAAGCGTGGCGAAGAGGAGGCCGCCGACGAAGGCCAGCGCGAGCCAAACCCACCCGGTCATGACGTGCTCCCCCGGGGTACGAGACGGACCCGGCTGAAGACGGGTGGCCGGTATCGCTCGCTTAGGGCAACGAGTTGATTATGGGCGGCACGGGCAGCAGCACCGTTGATGCGGTAGAAGCGGCGAGGGGGGCGGCCCACGGTGCTTGGGTCGATATCCTCCTTGCCCCCAGTGAGCCATCCGGCCTGCTCCAGCTTCGCGAGGATCGGATAGAGGGTGCCGCTGGGCTGGCCGGTTAGGCGCATCAACTCGAATCCATAGCGTGGCTGCTCTGGACTCTCCAGGAACACCTTGAGGACGGCGGCCATCTTGGGTGTGAGCTCAAGGTCTCGAATCCGATCTTCCATGGAAGGACTGTAGCACAGCTACATAGCCTTAGTAGAAGAGCTACATAGAAGTCGGCCTCATGTCGGCAGCGTGAGTGACGGCGGCGAGCCGAACCGTGCCCAATGCGTGTCCAGAACGGTCCCCTGCCAGCACGTTTCCGCAGGCCAGGGCCAGATGGTGCTACGCCCTCCGGAGCCGTCAGCGTAGTGACGTGCGGGGTCGCCCTGTATTAGGCCATGGCCTGGATGTTCGTGAGGTAGTTCTTCAGGTCCTCGTCGGGGCTTCGGCCAGGCGCCGGGAGGAACATGAGGTGTCCACCGGCTCCGAGGATGTCTGGAGTGAAGCAGAGCAGCAAGCCCGCGCACTGTTTTGGTAGGCGGTCCCAGGCTTCCTCGCTGATCGCAGCGGCGAGTGCCTGCGCGGACTCGATCGTGAGCAGGTTCTCAAGCCTCGAGGTGAGCGAGTAGGCGCGGATCGCGAGAAGGGTGGGCCCGTCGCCGGACGCTAGCTGCCGGGCCTTCTGCCCGGGAAAGTTCCCGTCCGTCAGGATGTTGGACAGGGCAAGCGGGACGGCGGCCGGGTCGAGGAAGATGTCCCTCATGGGCTCGGGTCCTGCTGGTGCAGCTGGTTCGGGTTCAGGCGCGCCGATCAGGCCGCGCCACGGCATAAGTACTGATCTTTGGTACCAGTCGTCGATGTCCTTCTGTGGTGCGTACGCCTCGTTAGCGGCGATCTTGGTTCCGCGCGACTCGATGATCAGGTCGCACGCGGGCGGGCCGCCGTCGCCTTGCATGATGATGGTGACGTCTTCGCGGAACAACTGGAAGGCAAGCAGCAGCTCGAACTGCGCGGAACGGAACTCTGTGACGTGATCTTTCCCCGCGTGACCCTTCGGCGGATAGAGTTTGGCGACGCGGCTCGGCCAGCTACCGCCCACGACCTGTAGATGGTGAAGGGCCACAAGGATGAGCTCTAGGCTGGCGAGTTCCTGCCGGGCTGGTGCTGCTCCGCTGAGTGTGGGATCACCGGCAACCCAGAGCCAGTAAATCAGGGGAGCGGGAGGGTCGGGCCAGGTCGCCGTGACGGATGCGATGATCTTCTGCTGTTCGATTCGCCGCGCGATGTACGGGAAGTCGGAGAGCACCGCGTTGGCCTTGTCGGCGACGTTGGCCGCAGTCGGTGGGGTTGAAGGCATTGGTTCTTCACCTACAGTGGCTACTCCCGCGAGACCGCAGGACCGTTCCACCCTGCCGGACCGTTAGTCCCCACCTATGTCCCCACCAGCTCCTTAACTCTGGTCAAACTATGCCTCTGACCTGGAGCCCCCTTACGGAATCGAACCGTAGACCTTCTCCTTACCATAAGCACGGTCCACGGCCCTGGGCGCCCTGCCTGCACAGATAGCCCACTTCGGTGCTCGCAATGCTTCTAAGTGCACGCAGCGTTCACGGCTCCCGTTCCACGACCCGTTCCACGGCCATTGCCGATCAAGCCATAACGCTTAGTAACCGGATTGGCTGTCGGTGATCGTGCCCTCGAATGCTTCGGCTGCCAGTCCGACCGTCTCCGAGAGCGTCGGATGCTGACGCCCCTACGAGTGAGCCGCAAGCCAGTAGAGTCGCGGCGGGCTGTGCGGCAGGCGGGGTCGGCATGCTGGACGGCTATCGCTGGATTCCGGTGAACAGCACAGCGGCGGTCCTGGTCGCCAATCGCACCGGAGCGCCGCATCTCAAGCAACCCGGCCAGGCCTGACGAGCCGGTGGGGTCGACCTGGATCCCAGTCTTGGACACGGCCAGCCGGTTGGCCTCGACAAGCAAGTCCTCGCTTACGACCAGCGGCCGGCCGCCTGTCATCAACATGCCCTCCACGACGGCCCGCCAGTCGTAGGTCTCGTCGTCGAGAATGCCCGTCGCCTCGCTCTTGGGCGCCTCTTCCCAGGCCTGCATGAACGCCGACCGATGGGCAGCGGCCTTTGCCATTGCATGGCTCAGACATTATTCGGCGGCCTGATCCACGAGCACTACGGGCAGCGGCTGGCGCACCTGCCCGACGGGCCGGTCCTGTCGCTCATCGGCGGCGTGAAAGTCCGGATCATCGAGGCATCCGTGACCGTCACCTGCCACGACGGCACCAGCTACGGCGGTATCTGCCGGCTGGCCACCACCCTGCTTGATCACCGGGCCTACCCCGCGCACACGCTGATCGCCTTGTATCACGAGCGGCAGCACGAGGTCGCCTACCTTGCGCTACGGCATGCGTCCGCTGAGTTTTTGCATCATGATGGACTCATGGATGACATCCAGGCAGACCGGGCGGAAGCCCAGCTCAGGGCGGGCGTGTACGCCCGTCTGAGCGAGACCTACGACGCGGCCGAGTCGGTCCCCACCCAGCTCGAGCGGGGCACCGACCACGCGGCGCGGCGCGGCGCGGCTGGACGGTCGCGGCCACCTTCAAAGATGACGGGTTCTCCGGGTTCAAGGAAATCACCCGGAACGGATTCGGGGAGCTGATCGCGGCGATCGAGGCCGGCGCGGTGGACGTGGTGATCGTCCGCGACGTCGACCGACTGACCCGCAACCTGACCGACTGGAACGCGTTTGAGAAGGCGTGGGTGCGGCACGGCGTGCGGCTGTCGGCCTATACCGGCGGGGACCTGGACCTGTCCACCGCCGAGGGCGCCTACTACGGCGGGATGGAGACACAGCGGGTGCGGCGGGAAAGCGCGGTCAAGAGCGCCCGGGTCCGCGAGGCGCAGGACCGCGAGGCGCGCAAGGGCCGGCGGACCGGCGGGGGCCAGCGGTGGTTCGGATACACCCGCATCTACGCCAACCCAGACGAGCCGAACCACAAAAAGCGGCACATCCTGCGGGTACGACGATCACATGGACCGCGTGTCCGGCTGGTACAAGCGGCACGTCGCCAAGATCACGCTCATGATCGGGGCGATCCTGGTGGTGCTGCTAAACATCAACCCGCTCACTATCGGGCGCACGCTGTATACCCAGAGCACCGTGAGCACGGCCGTAAGCGCGGTGGCGGCGAAGTCCACCAACTGTTCCGCCGGGCAATCCCCGCAGGACTGCCTGTCGCAACTGCGGGGACAGCTATCGGCCGCGGCTACTGCAGGCCTGCCTATCGGATGGGGTACCGTGCGCGACTGCGCCGAGCCTAAAGCGCAGTGCAACTGGCTGGATAAGCGCGGGATCTTCAGCAGGCATGGTAGCTCGGCGTGGCAGTCCGTCTTGGTGCTCATCGGCTTCGCCATCATGATCATCGCGCTCCTCCCCCGGTTCGCAGTTCTGGTTCGGCCTGCTGAGCAAGTTCGGCAGTCTGCGCGCCACCGGCCCGAAGCCTGCCGCGCCCGCAAGCTAGGCGAGCGGCCGGCAATGGGTGCGATACGCGCCGAGTCGCGATTGACTGGGCCAGGGCCCGCAGTCAGCGCAACCCCGGGTCGGCAGTTTAGGTGCCGGTCGCCACCGCCGGGCAAGCCACGGCTCAAGCTGGTCGGGCGTCGGGGGCATGGCAGGCCAGCCAGGCATCGATGATCTCCCGCTGTTGCTGCGAGGTCACGCCGGTCACCTTCAGCGCATCCCCGCCGATGCTGACCTCCACGGTCCGGCCCGTCAGCGAGGCCCACCCGCGCACTGCGGCGACGACGGCGCGCAGCCCGTCTAGCGTCCCGAACTGGACCAGCAGCCAACCGGCCAGATTCCCGAGCCCTTTGGCACCCTCGGGGGCCGCCTCGGCCGGGAGTGAGGCCACCGACGCCGCATCGACGTCGAGCAGCTTGGCGTGCAGGCCCCCGGCCAGGTCCGCCAGTTCCTCCGCGTCGCTGTCTGCCACCGGCAGCACCTGCAGGATCACCGTGTCCACGTCCACCGCGCCCTCCCGGATCCGCCGGTATGAAGCTGACCATAGGCGACTTGAGCCGGGCAGGGAAGCTGCATCCCCCGAATCGCCGACCAGCGACTGAGACCCAAGATCATTGCTAGGCTCGTCCGGGACTTCGCCCGGAAGAAGTGGCGCCCTTGGAGCGGTCGGCGGTCCGGCTGACGTGAGGGGCGGCGCGGTCCTATGGTCGGTGCCAGCGGCGGCCCTGTGTCGCGATGGGAACCTCACGATCCTGGCGAGGTACGGTGCACGGTCATTCGAACATTAGTGTGGCTAACGAGTTGAACCCGGGGAGCCAACGACCGCAGACCCCGGGCTACGCCAGGCCACGTCCAGCCATTCTTGCTGCGGCCGGACCGCACGTCAGGCCATAACTGGCATCACCCAGCCACACTTCGAAAGTGCCTCCTAAGCAGTAGGTCCCGCGTTCGAGTCGCGGTCGGGGCGCAAATTCTGCAGGTAGACATTGATATTCGAAAATAAGACCTGCATATCTGCTTGAGTGCAGTCAGGGTTTCCGGCCGGTCAGCTCGGTGAGCGGGTGCGGATCGGTTCCTGCTGCCTGCTGCAGGAGCCGGTAGAAGAGCATTCCCCGTGCCCTGGACCGGCGCCGGTTGAACCGGAAGGTGAACTCATCAAGGTAGTAGGGCAGGTGCTGGGGGCTGATCCGCTGGTGGAGCGTGCCAGCGGTCCAGCGTTTGAGCAGGGATGAGACCAGGTGGGCGCCGGGCATGACGGCGTCGAGATCCGGCGCGCTGGAGCCGGCGGTCGGCTCGTGGGCGTAGCCCAGGGCGGCCAGCCGCCTGAACATCGCGGCGCCGTCGGTGCGGATCACCGAGCCCGGCTCGATGACCTCGCAGGCGAAATCGACCAGCTCGAGCGTCCCGGGCGCTTTGGCGACGCGGAGCCGGATCCGGCCGAGGCGTTGCGCGCTGATCCGCTCGACCGCGATCATCACCGGTGCCTTGCCGCTGGCCGGGCCCCGCCGGCCAGGAGATTTACCGCCGAGGAAGCTCTGGTCGACCTCCACGACCCCGGACAGCCGTTCCCGTTCGGGACGCACCATCGCCCGGCGCAGCTTGTGCAGCCACGCCCACGCGGTCTCATACGAGCCGAACCCCAGCACCCGCTGCAGCCCCAGCGCCGAGACCCGTTCTTCTGCGAGGTAACGAACCACACCGCGGCGAACCACGACGACAGCGGCGAGTGCGAGCGGTGAAAGACCGTGCCCGCCGTCGCCGACGTCTTGAGCCCGCAGCCCGCGCACATCCACAGCCGCCTGGCCGTCCGCCAGGACTCACACCCGCCGCACGCCGGGCAGGCGAACCCGTCCGGCCACCGCAGCCGCCCCAGGTACTCCACGCAGGCATCCTCATCCGGGAACCACGCCCGGAACTCCTGATACGTCCTGGGGTAGTCAACGCCGCCCGCCGGCCTGGCCGCCTCTGCTGCCACCCGGCCAGGCTACTGCACTCAAGCAGATATGCAGGAAATAAGATTGTTCTTCGATTATGAGAAGTCCTACCTCTCCTTCCCGGGCATGGGAGTGGGCGCCAAGGACATCGACGTCAGCGGCTGGAATGTCGGCGCCGAGCTCAAGCTCGGTGGCGACTCGATCTCCTTTTCCCTCGGGGCCGACGGCTCCGGGCCTCCTTCGGATGAGTACGAGATTCACGGCGACTACGCGGAGACCTCATCGGATACACAGTCGAGTCGAGGCGACCTGTACATGGCGTTCTTCGAGACCGGCAAGTACGTACTCCCGCCGAAAGATCGCACCGAACTGCGCAAGTTCGTCGATGCCGCGACGGCACGGTTCAGGCAGTCCCCGCCCTAGCCCAGCCGATGTCCACCCGGCTCAATACGGTGTCAGGGTCAGCGCCACAGCCGCACCGTCTTGTCGTCGCCGGCACTGGCGAGCAGGTACTCGCCCGGGCTGAACGCCACTGACCTGACCCAGTCGGTGTGGCCGGTGAGGGTGCGCAGCTGCTGCCCGGTGGCCGGGTCCCACAGCCGCACCGTCTTGTCGCCACCCGCGCCGGCCAGCAGTCGTCCATCTCGGCTGAACGCCACCGAAAAGACCAGACCGGTGGGACCGGTGAGGGTGCGCAGCTGCTCGCCGGTGGCCGGGTCCCACAGCCGCACCGTCTTGTCGCCACCCGCGCCGGCCAGCAGTCGTCCATCTCGGCTGAACGCCACCGACCTGACCCAGTCGGTGGAGCCGGTGAGGGTGCGCATCTCCTGGCCAGTGGCCGGGTCCCACAGCCGCACCGTCTTGTCGCCGCCGCCACCGGCCAGCAGCTTCCCATCCGGGCTGAACGCCACTGACCTGACCCAGTCGGTGGAGCCGGTGAGGGTGCGCAGTTGCTGGCCGGTGGCCGGGTCCCAGAGCCGAACGGTCTTGTCGCCGCCGACGCTGGCGAGCAGCTTCCCATCCGGGCTGAACGCCACTGACCTGACCCAGTCGGTGTGGCCGGTGAGGGTGCGCAGTTGCTGGCCGGTGGCCGGGTCCCAGAGCCGAACGGTCTTGTCCTCGCCCGCGCTGGCGAGCAGCGTCCCATCCGGGCTGAATGCCACTGACTTGACCCAGTCGGTGTGGCCGGTGAGGGTGCGCAGTTGCTGGCCGGTGGCCGGGTCCCAGAGCCGAACGGTCTTGTCCTCGCCCGCGCTGGCGAGCAGTCGTCCATCCGGGCTGAACGCCACTGCCTCGACGCACATTGCTCCCCGGGTTCCATGGATCAGCGTGGCCGCCAGTGTCCGTGGCCCAGACACGGGTCGTTGACCGCGGCGCTCGATGTCCGCCGGCTCAAGGCTGGCCGCGAGCGCCTCTGGCCGCGACGCTGGGGTAGTGGCTACCCCGGCTGGGCTCATGGAAAGCACCATCGCTCCTTCACCGCCGTAAATCCATCGCTGCGGGGTCTGGCTAGCGCCGCTGAATTGGACATAGTTGTAGGCGTAGTCATATGCCTCGTCCACGCTCACGTACCCATCACCGCCAGTATCGGCGTCGCCAGTGCGCAATCCCTCGACCAGCCCGGCGGTGAATACCGATCCGGCCACTCCCGCGTCCGGCAGGGCCTGTCCCTCGAAGGAGTACTCGCCGGCCCGAGAGGCAGTCAGCACCGCACGGCCGCGGCCATGCCCGGCCAGCCGCCGCTCTAGGTCCAGATCCGCAACGCCCTTGCTGCCACGGGCGAACGCGCCGCTGAAACAGCAGTCCAAGATGAGGACTTGACGGCGCGCTCGGCAATCATCGAGCTGCTCAAGCAGCCACGCCGCGAGAATGCCGGTGCTCCCAAGCTGGCTCTTTGCTGTGTCGGCAGCGGCGAAATAGAGCCGACCGCGCCGGTCCAGCAAGCCGTGGCACGACAGGTACACGACCACCAGATCGCCGATGCCGCGGCCGGACAGGAACACGTCAATCTCCCGCCGGATCTGCCGCTCATCCCGGTCGATGACCCGGGTAACCGTGAAGGCGCCGATGCGCGGGTTACCGAGGACCTCAGCCAGGTCATCTGCGTCATGAGCAGGTGCGCGGAGTTGGCGAAGCTCCGGATCCTGGTAGCTGGAGATGGCAATGACCAGGGCTGCCCGCGGCTCTTCCGGTGGTCTGGGAACCAGCCGCATGTCGGGCGAGCCAGCCATCAATGATCCTCGTCTGGGCGCCTCCGTCGGCGCCCCGCGCAGCATCCCTCGGTGGGCGCGTCCAGCTAAGTTGGCTCGAGCGCCAGCAGCTGTCGCGTGTGGTAATTGCATCATGTGCCGTCGGGTCCGCGAGTGATAAGACCTCAAGCGGCCCCGCGATCATGATCATAGGCCACTCCGGCAACCTGGTCTCACCATGGACCAAGTGATCGCCTGCAACATCATTTGTTTCACAGGCCCGGCTTGGCCGACCCTAATCAGCCCGACATTAAGACGCGCAAACCACCAGATCGCTAGGCTGCCGGACAAACCCATGGACAAACGGCCTAAATCGGCGCATTCTTGAAGGGGTACGGGACGCGCTCTTGTCGACTGTCATCCAGGGGGGTTCCATTAGCACCTTTTCGCTATGTCATGCGGCGGACATCGTGGCGATATCTGCAGATGCCTTGTTAACATGCCGGGGTTGATCACCACCATAGATGCATCCCCCTGTGAGGCACTCACTGAGCTTTCGCTCAAGGCCCGGTGGTGGCCATCGTGCGGGAGCCATGTGATGCATCTTTCTTGAGGGACCACACGTGGCGGATAGTCATTAGTGATACAGCAGGGACGGTGAAGCTCGATGTTAGGCCTCCGTGGCGCTTGTTATGAGAAGCCGGTGACGGGCAAGAGACTCCTGATCTCTCAATGCCGCCGGGGCCCAGGGGGGCGTTATCAATGAATTCATGCAGTCAATGCGGGACGCTGAACCCGAGGTGGGCAACCCGTTGCTCTGCCTGTGGTGTTCAGTTGCTACATGAAGAACATTCCGCTGCGGAAGCCCGCAAGATCGTCACTGTCGTCTGTTGTGCTGTCCGCAATTTCGACGAGCTATCTGAGCGACTCGACCCCGAGGCCCTGGTCCAGATGACGGACGCATTTTTTCAGGACATGTGTCAGGCGCTAGAGCGATACGGCGCTACCGTCGAGCAGTGGGGAAACGAAAAGATCCTCGGCCTCTTCGGCATTCCGCAGGTTCATGCAGACGATGCCTTGCGGGCTGTTTACGCCTCGTTCGAGATGCGGACCTCTTTGAACCAGCAGAACAGCGAATTTTTCCGGATCTGGAGGATACGTATCACCATCGGTATCGGTATCGGTACTGGAGAGGTGGTGACCAGGGGCGCTGCCGCAGGTCCAGTAGCCGTATTGGGAGACGCCATCAACCAGGCAAGTCGGCTCGAAAGGATCGCGTCTGCGGGAGACGTGCTGATATCGGATGCAACCTATCCCTTTATCCGTAACGCGGTGACGGTTGAGCCGCTCGACTCGGCGGTGGACAAGGGCTGGCGGGCGTCCATGCAAGCCTGGCGACTACTGACGCTGGACCAGTCAGCTCACCCGGCTCCCCACCTTGACGCCCCCATGGTCGGGCGAGACCAGGAGCAGGCCATGCTCCTTCAGACGTTCGAACGCGCTGTCGCCAACCATACCTGCCAGCTCTTCACGATCCTGGGCGAGGCTGGAATCGGTAAATCCCGGCTTGTGCAGGAATTCGTCTCGCTTGTGCGCGAGCGGGCAACTGCTGTCGGAGGGCATTGCCTGCCGTACGGGAACGGCATCACCTTCTGGCCGCTGGCCACCGCTATCCGTCAAGCCGTGAACATCCGTGAGGACGACACAGCCCAGGTTGCGCGCACGAAACTTCTGGCCGTCCTCGGTGACCACGAGCACGCGCAGTCAATCGCCGATCATGTCCTCCCGGTACTCAGTCTCAAAGGAACGGCGGCATCACTCGAACAGATTTTCTGGGCCGTGCGCAGGCTACTGGAAACCATCGCAAGGGATCGGCCGCTGGTTGTCGTATTCGATGACCTCCAATGGGCTGAGACCACTTTGGCTGATCTCATCGAGCATGTCGCCGCCTGGTCGAAGGATGTGCCCTTGCTAATCGTTTGCCTGGCCCGTCCCGAACTGCTCGATGCCCGGTCGGCCTGGGGAGGCGGGAAACTCAACGCCACCACGATCCTGCTGGAGCCACTGAATCACGAAGAGTGCAGGCGGCTCTTGGCGCATTTGCTCGACTATCAGCAAGTCGCAGAAGATGCATGGGATCGCATTGGTGAGATCGCCGAAGGTAATCCGCTATTTCTCGAAGAAATCCTGGGCATGCTCCTTGATGAGGGGAAGCTCCGAAGGAAAGCTGGCCGTTGGCTCCTTGCCTCCGAGAATGGGTTCAAGGCGGCCGTGCCGCCTTCCGTCGAGGCGTTGATAGCGGAACGGCTCGAGCGCTTGTCGCCAGATGCGCGCGCCCTGATCCAGCGTGCAGCTATTGCCGGCAGGACTTTTTACCGCGGTGCCATCATCACGCTAAGTCCTGCAGCGGCGCAGCCGTCCGTGGAGACTAACCTGCTGACGCTCATCCGGAAGGGATTCGTCCAGCCGGTACCGAACGAGCTGGCCGACGAGCAGACCTACAGGTTCCGGCACGCGCTCATCCGTGAGGCCGCATACGAGGCGCTGCCAAAGGCGCAACGGGGAGAGCTGCATGAGCGCTTCGCGGCATGGGTGGAAGCCATGCTCAAGGGCCAGGACAGAAAGGTCGACGAGTTGGTGGGCTATCACCTTGAGCAAGCCCAGCGTTACCACTCCGAGCTGGAGCCCGGCGACCCGCATGGCCAGGACCTTGCCGCCAGGGCTGCCGATCGACTTGCCCGGGCCGCAGGCCGGGCGTTCAGCCTCGGCGATATAAGCGCGGCCGCGAATCTCTTCGCACGTGCTGCCGCTCTCCTCCCGGTCGGCGGTTCCAGCCGACTGGAGGCCCAGGCCATGCTCGCGCGGGCATTGCGAATCGCGGGGGACTTCGCCAAGGCCAACGTAGTGATCGGCGAAGTAATCGAGGAAGCCACCGCCGCCTGCGAGGAGGGTCTTCGTATTCAAGCGCTTGTAGAGCGGGCCTTCATCAGACTGTACACCGATCCAGAAGGCAGGCCGGAAGAGGCGATCGCCCAGGCGGCCGATGCAATCGGCGTCTTCGAAACACTTGGTGATGACCGGAACCTCGCCGAGGCATGGACTCTGCTGAGCTTGGTCCACCTGATGCGCAGCGACATGGTGGCGCGAAGAGAAGCTCTGGAGTGTGCGCTCCTGTACGTCCGCCGCTCCGGCGACACCCGTAACGAGGCGTGGATCACATGGGGCATCGTCGGTTCAGTGGCGCAGGGCCCGACCCCAGCCGCCGAAGCGGCCGCCTTCGCCGGGCAGCACCTCAAGCTGGCACGCGAAAAGGGCTGGCGATTCCTGGAAGCCGGAGCATCGCTGCACCTCGGTCGCCTGCAGGCTATGCTCGGCCAGTTCGAGGAGGCTCGCGAGCACGTAGCGGAGGCGCAGAGAGTTTGTCAGGAACTCGGCCTGGCGTTCTGGGCGGCGACCTTCAATCATTTCCTGGGGTTCGTCGAGATGCTGGCCGGCGAGCCGTCTGCCGCCGAGCATCATTTCCTGCGGGGCTATGAGGCCCTCGGACGACTTGGCGAGCAAACGTACCGGCTCACGACGGCCGCATATCTGGCTCACGCCCTCTACGAACTCGGCCGCTACGAGGAGGTCATGGACCTGACTCGCAGCATCGAAGAGGAAGCCGCCACCGACGACGTTCACACCCAAGTGCTATGGCGTGGCGCCCGGGCCAAAGCTCTAGCTAGGCTCGGCGGGGGCGCCGAGGCGGTGGAGATCGCCGAGAAAGCGATCGCGCTGTCCCAGGCGATCGCCGACGAGAGCACACGCGCTGACGCACTTACCGACCTGGCCGTAGCACGACGCTTCAGCGGCCTCCCGACCGCCGCGGCCGTCGCGGCGGCAGAAGCCCTCGACCTCTACGAAGCAAAGGGCAACGTAGTTCGCGTCCGCACCACTCGCGCGCTGCTGGCCTCCATGGACACGGCAACGGAAGCCGGCCAGGCGAGCAGCACGCACCACAGCGAGACCGGAGGGATCCTCTCATGAGCGGTATACCTGGAAGCAAACGCACGGTCCCGTCCGGTGAGCTTTCGAAAATGGACGCAGAAATAGCTGCTGAAGACGAACAGGACGTGTCCGAAAAAATCATTCGGGTCACCATGGTGCTGCGCGATGGCGCTGATGCGGATGCCGTGAGGCAAACAAGCCCCACCAGAGTTGCGCTTCGTGAAGCGCATCGTCCTAGTCCGCTTGACCTCGAAAAGGTTCTTAAATTCGTTAAGGAACACAACCTTGAGGTCGTCGACCTGGATCGTCCGCCACGGATGGTAGTGCTACGCGGCACAGTCGGTAATATCGCAGCGGCGTTCAAAACCAAAGTCGAGGTCTGGCAGCAGTCCTGGCCGTGGCCAGGTGAGCAGACAGATCAGCGGACACCCTTCAGCTTCCGATTGCGCCCCAATGAGGAACTGCAAGTGCCGGACGAGCTGGACGGAATCGTGCAAGGCGTTTTCGGCATCGACAACCGCAAAGAAGCCAGGATGCAGATGTGGATGCAGATGTGGATACAGGATGAAAAGCCCCTGAGTCTTTCCGAGTCGCCGGGTCAATCGAAAAGCTACACCGTCAAGGAAGTGGCGGATATATACGAATTTCCTTCCGCAGAGAACAAGGGCCACGGGCAGATTATTGCTGTTCTATCGCTTGGCGGCCGGCTCGACCGCGAGGAGCTCACTCAATACTGCAAGGGTCTCGGCATTGAGGTACCTGAGGTAGTCGAGGTGCCGACTGAGGTACCTGAGGTAGTCGAGGTGCCGGGGGGCTGCGCGCTGCCGCAATTGGGAGAACAACCGGACGAGGACGCCGAGATGGCGCTCGACGTCCACGTCCTCGCCACCCTCGTGCCGTGCGCCACCATCGTGATCTATTATGCCGACAACGCGTCCCGGGGGTTCATCAACGGCCTCGCCCGGGCGATCTACAACGAATCTCTCCCAGCATCGATTATCTCAATCAGTTGGGGTGCGTACGAAGAATCATGGACTTGTCAGGCCATTTGCGCCATAGAAGATTTGCTGAAGGACGCCAAAGCGCTGAACATTACCGTGTGCTGCGCATCCGGCGACCTAGGATCTTCGGACGGGGACCCCGATGGCAGACTCCGCGTGGACTTCCCGGCGTCATCTCCCTACGTCCTAAGCTGCGGGGGGACAACGTTGACGCCTGGTCAGGAAAACCAGGCTCGGCCCGCTGAGACCGTCTGGCAGGCTAAAAACGTCGCAAGTGGCGGCGGGCAGAGCACGTTCTTTCCTATGCCAGACTGGCAGCAACTGTCGGGCGATTCCGAGCTAGAGAAGTTGAAGATGCGCGGCGTCCCGGACGTAGCCGGCTTTGCCGACGCCAGGAATGGCTTCACCATTTCGGTCTCGGAGAAAAAGGTACTCGTGGGCGGCACCAGCGCTGTCGCACCGTTGTGGGCAGGGCTGATCGCCCGTATAAATGAGAATTTGGGGAAGCCTGTCGGCTTCGTGAACCATCTTCTTTATATCGACGTCAGTAGAAATGCTTTCGTCGATATCACGGAAGGGGGCAATTGCGCTAGGAATGCCAAGGCAGGATGGAATGCCGAGAAAGGATGGGATGCCTCCACCGGCCTCGGCCGCCCATGTGGTGGGAAGCTTCTCGAGGAACTGAAGCGCCTGCTCCCCTGAAGCGCCGGGTCGCGTGGACTTCCCCGCAGTGAGCTCCGTCGGTGTCTAACACCGAGCGAGGGTTATTTCAGCGGAATAGGTTCCGACAGGCAGGCTTGTCGCGCCTGGTACTACAGTCCCGGTTCGTTACATGGCTGCCTCCTCTCGGTTGCCGTGGGCTAGGTGACCTGTGCTGCGCGGAGCCGGGCCTGGTAGTGGTGCCATCGGGCGCGGGCCTGGTGCCGGCGCCGCCATCGTGACCATGCGTGGCCGAGTTCGCGGGCGGCCCGGGTCATGGGCGTGGTGGTCAGGCGGAGGAGGCGGCGGGCTTCGGGCACGCTGACGCGCACCATGCCCGGGTCGTCCGGGGGTTGCTGGCCTGGCCTGGCGGGGAGTTCCCCGGTGTCGCGCCAGGCTTGCGGCTGGCTGCCGGTGCTGCTGGCGGCATCGCTTTTGGCCGGGGTGCCGGGTTCTGGCGGCGCTGGCCGGGCGGTCGCGGCGGCGAGCAGGGCAAGGGCGCACATGGCCAGCACGGTGTGCCGGTGGAAGGAGTGCCACAGGCGGAGCTGGTGCTGGTCAAGGCCGGCCTGCCCCTTCCCCTGCTGGAAGCACTCCTCCACCGGCCAGCGCTTCCCGGCGACCTTGATCAGGATGGACAAGGACACCACGCCGGGCGCGTGGCAGTAGAAGAACGCGAGGTCAGCGGGGTCGGAGATGCTGCGGCGGATCAGCACCCAGTGCCGCGGCGAGCAGGTCGCCACCCAGGCCCAGTCGTAGTCGCGGTGACCCTTGCAGCCCGGCCCGCACGAGCGGGTCTCCCAGCAGCGGCGGGGCACCAGCCTGGTCAGGGACGCGGCGGCGGTCTTCCGCCCGCAGGGCAGGGTGACCCTGAAATTGACCGGGACCGCGAACACGTATCCTTTCCCGGCCTTCTCGCATTCGGCCCGCAGCTTCGAGCTGCGGCCATACACCTCGTCACCGGCGGTCCAGCCGAACGGGACGCCCGCGGTGATCGCGCCGGTGATCATCGCGGTGCCGAGCTCGGTCTTGGTGGCGAACGCCGTGTCGCCGGGGACCTGCGCGCGCTCGCGCCGTTTCCGGTCGGAGCACCAGGGTTTCGGCAGGTAGAGACGGAAGTCGAACAGGGCGTGGGCGCGGGCGGTGACATACGCCAGGAACACCACCGTCTGGCAGTTCTCCACCTGGCCGGTGATCCCGGCATGCTGGCGGGCCACCCCGGCGGTCATCGTGCCCTTCTTCAGCTCCGCGGTCTCATCCAGCACCAGGATCGCCTCCGGGTCGCCCAGATGATCGAGGATGAACCGCTGCAGCCGTCCCAGCGCCGCGCGCCAGTCCCAGGCGTACTGGGCCAGCAGCGCCTGCATCCGCCGTGGCGTGGCATGCCCGGCCTGCTCGCCGAGCTGCCAGCACGACTTGCGGTCCCCGCCCACCGCCAGTAGCGCGCCGATGTAGGCGAATGCCGTGAAACGCGACCTGGCCTGCGCGAACACCGGCGCGATCAGCGCGTGCAGCTCGCCGTGCAGCTTCCCCAGCCAGCTGCCATCTTCTACGATGGCCGCGGCGGCCACCTCATATCGATCTTGTTTTGTCACGATTACATGATCTTGAGGTGGCCGTCCCGCGCCCAGCGTGACACGCCGCGCACCCATGATCATCCAGGCGTTAGGTCACGAACCCGGACTGTAGTACCGGTCGGAGTATCCGGCAGGCAAGCGGACGAATCAGGCCGGGACATGGGCGTGGAGCTTAGTAGAGAGGTCTCAGCACAAGATCGACTTCCGCCGAAGGACTCCGCGTCATCGCCTATCGTGCGACGCTCGATTTTCCAGGGAGACGATGCAGTTCATGGCTGGCTGCTCGCGGCCTGAATGTACTTCCGGCAGAGGCGTAAAAGGAGGACGATCTACAACAGGCGCGGCAGGTATCACATACTCAAAGGGGGTCAGCGATGCCGAGTTCAGGAATTATCGACCTGGCCATCGGGCTGATTTCGTGTTCGCTGTCACAGCCGCGCTGAGCTCGGCGGTCACCGAACTCGTCGCGCGCTTGCTCGGGCTGCGCGGGGCTTACCTGCTGACCGGCCTCCGCGAGCTGGTCGACGGCGGCAACGTAAGTACGGATCTAGCCCAGGCGCAAACGGCTTACCTAGAAATGCGGGATATTATGCGGGGCGCTAAAGGTCCCAGCGCAGCCGCCATCGGTGACGAGCGCGCTGCTCGGCGGCCCGATTCTGGGCAACCAGGGGATAGCCGGCCAGATCCCCAGCCGGAAACTCACGATAATGCCGGGCGGAACCAAAGGCCGTCTGCGCACGATCACGGCGGATCGGCAGGCCGGGAGCCGGTGGAGTCTGCTCAGGAGCCTTCCCCGCCTACATTCCTGCCAGGTCGTTCGCTGCGGCCGTCATCGATCTGGTGGCGCCTGACGGGTCCGGGCAGACGACGATGGACCTCATCAAGAAGAACGTGGACGCACTACCTGGCACGATTTCTCCGTTTAAGCCATCACTGCAGGCCCTGGTCAAGACGGCTGGTGATGACGTCAGCCAGTTCCGTACTGCGGTCGAGCGCTGGAAGACATCAACCCGGTCGAAGCCGACGCGATCCGGGACGCGGCCATACGGGTGCTGGAGCACGGGGAATCGGTCGCCTCGATCGCGCGGGACTGGACCGCGCCCGGCATCAAGCCGGTCGCAGCCAGGCAGTGGTGGCAGACCTCGATCGTCGGCACGCTGATCTCGCCCCGGCTGGCCGGGCTGCGGGAATGGCAGGGCCAGAAGTACCCCACCACCCAGTGGCCGGCGATCATCGACACCGACACCCATGAGCGGCTGGTCAAGCTGTTCGCCGACCCGGCGCGGCGCAAGCACGTGGTGCGCGCCCCGGCCCATCTGCTGTCCGGCATCGCGACCTGCCCCAAGTGCGGCCGGGGGCTGCATTACCGGCGGCACGCCCAGAAGCGCGCGGATTCCTACGGGTGCGTGAAGGGCCCGGCCGGGTGCGGCGGTGCGGCGGTGCGGCGATCAAGGCGGGGTTGCTGGAGGAATACGTGACCGGCGCAGTGCTGGACGCACTGGAATCCCCGCGCGTGCAAGAAGCCCTGCGCGAGGGGGAAGACCAGCACGCGCCGCGCCGCGCGGAACTGCTGGAGCAGATCAGGGACGCGCAGGAACGGCGGGAAGAGGCCCGCCGCGACTACTCCGACCGGGTCATCGACCGGGCCGACTGGCTCGATATCCGGCAGCGCACCGAGGACGACATCAGCGCCGCGCGGCGGGAATACGACCGGCTCACCGGATCTGCCACCGTGATGAGCGACATCCCCCCGTCAGAGCGGGTCCGCGATGCGTGGGAATCATGGAGTACCGACCGCAGGCGGGCCGCTATCCGCGCAGTGCTGCACCGTGTCATCATCAAACCGCTTCCCCGTGGAGCAAATGCCAACGTCGCGGGCAACAGCAAGGACAAGGCCCTGCGCCGCGACCGCGAGATGGCGATCCTGCGGCAGCGCGTTGAATTCGACTGGCGCATCTAGGCCAGACCAGGCACCCCGTGAGCGGCGGAGACGGCTCGTAAGAGTCTCCGCCGCTCGTACAACTAGATTCGTGGACTATCGCGGCCAAGCAACTGCGGAACCCGGGTTCAGTGGTGCCTTACACTGGCGTGACAGCTTTTTTCCCGACATACGTAAGGGCCGCCGCACTTGTCAGGCCGAGTAGTGCGGATGGGATTGCTGGCAAGCCGATAGTTGTAGGACTAGCTTTGTGAGCGTACAGCACCATATTGTTAATGAGGGCTCCCGCGAAGTACACGACGGCGACCAATGTGAATATCACGTACTGGGTATCGACCAGGTCTGTGTCGCCCGTATCGTTCGCTATGATGTCTCGAGGGTGTGGCTTACCGTCCACTGTGGCTGGCGCTCCTACGGCACCGCCTCCAATAGCGCTCGCGCTCGCGGCGGCATTGACAGTTTTCTTAACTGGAATTGGCGTAGGGGCAGCGACGTTGCCAGCAATTTTGCTGGTGACGATTCCTTTGGAGGCTACGGCAGCGGCGAACGGGCCGCCCAAGAGCAAAAAATAGGCGTCCCAGCTGCCACTGAAGCTCGTACCTGGCGATGCTGCCGCGAACCAAGTCATTCCGGACAGGAACACCAGGGACATGGCTAGGATAACTGTCCAAAGTCCGACTACGGCCTTACTGGTGGACAAACGGCCATCGGCGCCGAGGATTATCTGGAGTGGTCCAATTTGGCGTGCAGCGATTGGATTGCTGCTACTCGCCCACCAAACGAAGAAGACCACCACTACAAGGAATATCGAGACTACGAGCAGGGCCTTGCCGAGTTGATGCTTATGGCTGCCGTGGCCCGTCCAGAAAACGATTGTTCCCAGGACTGGCGGTACTAAGAATAGCGCAATTAGTATCCACCACAGCGCTGCGATTGGCTTGTTGCTTCTCATATCGATTATCCCCTCCTCGCGGCTAGCCTCTTAGAATGTATTATCGGACGATTCCCCGATTTACCAGGACGGCTTGTAGCGCTTGGGTTACAACCTTACAGACACCATGTTGTCTGTCAATACGGTTGTTGCTTCCGTTTCAGATCCCATTAGGATGCACATGCCTCGGTGCTATTCAAGAACCTCATAGGAGCGCAAAGGAGCGGCGGAGACGAATCGTAGTGAGCGTCTCCGCCGCTCGTTCGGCTTATGCTGCCGGGTTCCTTTCATCGCTGGTGCTTTCGCTCGGTGGCTGGGGTGCGGGGATGTCGCGCAATATCGCGGCGAGCCTCGCGACCGCTGCCGGGTCTTCGATCCGTTCCGGGAATCCGTGCTCGATTCGTGAGCGCCGCGCATCGTCCGCGCCGGCTTCCCGGATGGCCTCTCGCCCCTTGTCGCTCATGGCGGGTTGCTGCGCCGAGGCGCGACGTTCCGTGTTTGTCTCATAGTTCGTCCCGTGGTCCGTGTTCGCGCGTTTACGTGCAGACGCGCGCGCGGGGAACGGGACGGGACGACCGGCGGGATGATCACTCACGGTGACGGTTCCTCGGTGGCCCGCGCGTGCCAACGTCCCAGGCTGACCTGGACGGCGCGGCGCCCAGACTGGAAGCTCGATCATCCGATCGACCTTGCCGACATAGGAATAGAGCTCGTTCATCCGCCAGACCCGGTCGTAACCGGCCGGTATGAGGAAACGCTTCGGGTCCGGCCCCTATCCTCTACCGGCAAGCCGTATGAGTCCTACCACCGCGCCATGCGCGACCTCAACCGGCCACGCCTCTTCGAGAACCGGATCTGCTACCGCCTCCAGCACGCCCGGTTCAGCAATGACAGCGGAAACTTCCGCTGGGATACATGCGCTACTTCGACATGATCGAGGTAGGCGAGGCATTAGCCCACGAGCTAGCTCTATCCGCGCTCGACAAGAACGGCAAACCCACTAGGAAGCCACCATCCGTACTGTGGGAAGAACTACCCATCATGCTGACAGGTTGCCCATCCCCGTTAGCTTTACCGCGGATTCCGTGATCCCCATTACGGTACGGGCTTCCTGAACCAGCCTTGCGCTACGCGCCTCGATGAAATCCTCATAATAATCAGTAAATATAACCTCAGGGCATAGGGCACGACTGAGTATTAGGCTAATCTTAGCAACCGGCATTTTAGCCCTGTACAGGCTTGGCGCAACCCCTCCGAGTGTCTTGTTATCGCTTGCTGAAATGATAGCGAAATTTGCAAGAGGGTTTATCTGCCTTGTAGTGGCGCCTAGGTCTTTGAGAAATGCTTGAGGCATAAGATGATGGAACTCGTTGCGGTTATATGCTTGGAGCACTTTCGAAAGGGTAACCGGTGCGCCTGATACGAAGCTCAGCGGACGCGCTTGCGCCAACAGCAGAATGAACGTGCGGGTGTTAACCGTTCCGAGGGTGAAGGTCTGATTGAAGAAGTCGGCATCGACATCCACGGCGAAGTCTGCGAGAGCTTTAGACCGGCCTTCACGAAGAGCTGCGGCTTCTTCAATATCTCTATTGAGATTTCGGATAACACCCGCGCTGTATCTCCGTGAGAAGCACGAACGCCAGAACCAATTCACAAGAATCTCGCGCTGATCATCTACGGGAGCACTCTTGCTCGCGAAGAATCCGGCGAGCGGGACTAGGGCAGCGGGATAGGGTAGATTTGAAAGCGCCTCAACATTGAGATTCTTCCTTAGGAAGTCAATTGCCCCTTTAATGCCGTTCTCGATGGCCTCGAACCGATCGCGGACGTCGCTGCCCTTGAGGTTGATAAATGCCGTCGGCGATGCATCTCCCGCTACGATTGCAGAACAGCATCGAAGCAGTAGATTTGTATCCTCTGCAACGTCGCCGAATCCATGGGGATCTAGTTCTTCGGTCAGTTCGCTGAAACGTTGCTGGAGGTCGAAATCTTCGCTCCATGTCCATGCAGTTAGGAGTTGGAAGACATCGAGCTCAACGCCAAGTCTATTTACCCGCTCAAATACAATCGCAACCTTTGATCTATCGTCAGTCACGATTTCTTGAGTTGGGATGACCGCTTCCTTGAACTTCGCCTGTACAGAGTCGATCTGTATTGCTTGGGCTTCTGTAAGCTTTTTGGTGGCCTGGCGGTACGCAGTGACATCAAAAAATGTGTTAATAGGAAAATGCCGAGCTGGGTCTACTGCATCAGTATCTAGCGCTAGGAACTGACTTTCTTGCAAGTCTGCTGTGGCGCCCATATCAAAATAAATACGTGTCCATGAATCGTCGCCATTAGCTGGAAGGTCGCTTTGAAACACGCCAAAGATCGAGGTAATCCGCTGCTGTCCGTCTAGAACGTAATCCAGAGGGAAATCGGGTTCTAGATCCGGCAGTTCGAACGGTCCGAGGTTTCGTTCTGAGTTGAGTTTTTCTTTCGTCCGCCAGAGGATAATCGCCCCGAAAGGATAACCTTTGTAGATCGAGTCCATGAGGAATGCGACACGTTCCGCATCCCATACGAAGCCCCGCTGGAAGGCTGGTATCCGAATGGAGCCGGACGTGATGCGCTCGATTACCTTTCGAATCGACAGGCCATCCGTCATCGGCCCTCCTCTCCTGGCGACGTCTCAGGCTAACGCAACCGGGCGCGCTCCACTACGGTGTGTCGACAGAAAGTCATAGATCTGTGTGACGCACATCACGACGCAATTTTGAAGCTACGGCATACCCTGCTGCAGGGCCGGGTGCTGCGCTCACACGACCCAGCCGGCCTCCAGCAGGAGATGTGGGCGCTGCTGGCCCTCTACCAGGTGCTGCGGATCGCCATCACCGACGCCGTCGCCACCGTCCCGGGCACCGACCCCGACCGCGCCAGCTACCAGATCGCCGTCCAGACCTCCGCGGACCTGGTCACCGGCGCCCGCAACGTCATCACCGGCGCGGCGGACCTGGCCGGGGACATCGGCCGCGCCGTCCTGGCGAACCTGCACGAGCCGCGCCGGCCCCGCGTCTGCGCCCGCAGGGGTCAAATCCCCGCTGTCGCGCTGGGCCAAGCACCCGCCCGGCAAACCCCGCACATGCCTGCGGATCACCAAGATCACCACCGTGATCCAGCCCGAACACCCGCCGGCAGCGACACGCCCCCAGCAGCGCTTGACAACGGCCAGCGGGCCTTAGAGCTTGCAGATGATTAACACGCTGTCTTGATCTCTGGAGGCACGGTGATTTCCGCTGCGGTCGCGAGACTGTAGAGGTCGTCCAGGCTGGCGAGCCGGTGCGGGCCGGGCTGGATGGTGTGCCCGGCCTGGTCCAGGAGCTGGCGGATGTCGCGGATGCGCTTGTTGATTGTCTCGGGCCGGACGCTGAACAGGACGGCGATGGCGACCTGGGGCAGCGCCAGGCGCTGGTGGAGGGTGGTGGCCAGGAGCCGGTCGGCCAGGGTCAGGACAGGGCGGCGGCCGGTGCCGGGAGCGGCCAGCCGCGGGCGGTGGCCGCGGCGCTTGTCCAGGCTCGTCTCCCGCTGCTGGTCATGCAGGCTCATCAGCGCGGCGATCAGGGCGTCCCACTCCTGGGCCGGCAGCCCGGTCAGCGCCGGATGGCAGAGCCAGGCCAGGTCGGGACTGGGCCGGTCGAACGGATCGGGGACGCCGGCGGCATGGTCGTAGTCCTCGGGGCGGAGGGTGTAGTTCCAGTCGCCGTGCCAGTCGTGGCGGGTCAGCGGCAGAGCGTCCATCTGCCGGTCGCTGACCTTGACTCCGGTGTCGTAGGCACCGGTGTCCAGTTCGGCGCGCACCCGCAGGCCGGTGCGGGTCGTGGTCGCGGCGATGGTCTCCACGATGACCTCGTGGCTGGTCAGCGGCCGTCCCCGCCAGTTCATCGTGATGTGGGAGAACAGCCGGTGCTCGACCTTGTTCCACTTCGACGTCCCCGGCGGGAAGTGGCAGCAGGTGATCTCCAGCCCGGTCTCCGCCGCCAGGGCGGCCAGCTCGGCCTTCCACGCGCGGGTGCGGTAGCCGTTGGAGCCGCCCGCATCCGCGGTGATCAGCAGCCGGGCCAGGGGGTAGTCGCTGCTCCCGGCCGCCTTCCACCAGCGGCGGATCGACTCGACGGCGAACGCGGCGGTGTCATGGTCGGTGCCGACGGACACCCAGCCGACGTTCGCGGTCAGGTCATAGACGCCGTACGGCACCGCCTTGCCCGCGCTGTCCCCGGGGAAGTCGTGGGTCCGGGCCGCCGCCGGCTCGCCCTTGGGCCGCCATTCCCGGCCCGCGTTCTTGAACTCGCCGACCAACGAGGTAAGCCGCCGGGCGTGGCGCCAGTTGAGCTGGACCCGGCCCGGCGACTCCCTCCCGAACCGGACGGGCTCGTTTTCCGAGCATCCGGCTCTCCAGTGATTACTGCGCGGGTTTCGCGGCTGGCTG
>WNGE01001786.1_pt1 | contig 46292 bp, 43 predicted proteins | sample 5400651 | NCBI WGS metagenome assembly WNGE01 (sample SAMN13153370, study PRJNA577476) | soil metagenome | isolation source: 60 cm soil or saprolite under grassland replicate 2 | place: USA:California | collected 2016-06-15 | reverse complement strand
GCGGAGAACTCGCCCAGGATGACGATATCGGCCGGCCGCTTCGCCCTATCCTTGCACTGGATGATGTAGAGCAGCTCCTTGTCGCCCACCATGGTTCGTATCGAGACATCTATCTCGCGCTCCAGACCGCTCTCCCGGCCCGTGGTCTTGTCGTTCAAAGTGACGGTGCTGTCGACGAACAGCCGTTTGAACTTGTCGTAAACGAACTGTTCGTACGCTCCGCCCTTTCTCACCACGTCGTCCTCCTGCTATCCCTGGCGTTCCGGCCGCGGCCTGCTCTCGCGCATATCCGCCGCGAGCTTGCACCGAGCCTTGTTGAGCCACTAGCCATCTGGCGTTGGGCCATCCGCATCGCCGATCGCATCTACGACTCGAAGCTAGATGGCCCTGAGCTGTCCTCCCCTATCGCCTGCCTGGCCCAAGGGTCCATGTCATGCAGACGTCCTCGAATAACGGATGAGCTGGCAGCTTGCTGCCCGTTTGCTGCCCGAGAGCCGGAACCCGGACGACTACAGGCGGAGCCGGGAAGGTGGGAGAACTCCTGACCTGCGGAAACGGTTTGTGGGCGCGGCAGGTATTGAACCTGCGGCCTCTGCCGTGTGAAGGCAGCGCTCTCCCGCTGAGCTACGCGCCCTGGAGCAAGCGGAGTCTAGCGTCGGCCGGGGGTGGGTCGCAACGCGGATTGGGAGCGGGTCGGCGGCGCGGAAGGCCGGTGTGACCTGGGCGGCGACCGAGGTCAGAGGCCCTCTGCGAGGTTGAGCTGACCCTTCAGGCGGCGCAGGAGGACGGCGCTGCGGAGGGCGGGGGCGACGTCCTCGGCGAAGTCCATCAGCGCCTCGATCTCAAGCTCGGTGAACTCCGAATCGGAGCGACCGGGCCGGCGGCGGTGGCGGCCGGCGAGCAGGACCCCGAACCCGTGGCCCTCGCGCGCCAGCGGCACCATCACCAACGTGTCGGCCTGCCCGAACGGGATGCCGTCGATGATGCCGCGCACCCGATCGGTGTCGTCGATCAGCCCGACCCCGACCCGGAACACCTCGCGCAGAACGTCGTGGCCGTACTCGACCTGCAGGCGGTGCTCGGACGGCGCCAGCCCCATCCCTCCGGCGGTCTCCAGGAGGCCCTGGCCGTTGTCCAGCAGGAGGGCAACCACGTCGGCCTGCAGCCGTTCGGCCAGCCGGACGGCCACCTCCTGCGGCGCTTCGTCGAGGGCCTCCCACACCGCCGCGCCGGTGAGCGGGGCGACGAGGGTCGGGTCATCGCTGGTGGCGGCCGCGGTGCCCGGGGTCGCCGGGTCGGCGGGCTCGCCGGGCTGGGGTGGCTTGCGTGCGTGCTGGAAGCGCCCGAACCGCCAGCGCCACGCTGGCTCCGGCTCGACCGCCGGAAGGACCTCAGTGGCAGAGAGGACCTCGGGCACCGAACCCACCTCCGGCACCGAACCCACCTCCGGCGCCGAACCCACCTCCGGCGCCGGACCCACCTCGGCTTCGGCCGGGGCCGCCGAGGCAGGGTCGGTGGCGACGAGCAGCGACCAGAGCTCCGACATGCCGAAGGGTCGGCGCAGCACCGACCAGCGCGGCCCGCTGGCGGTCTGGCTGAGATCCTCGGTCGGGTCGAGCAGGACCACCAGCGGTCCGGTGAACCTCCCGTCGAGGGCGTCGATCGAAGCCTGACGCAGAGTGGGCGGCAGGTCGATCACGACCGTGTCCACCTGCGCCCCGCTCAGGGAGCCCCACTCTTTCGGGGACTCCAGCTCGCTCACCTGGTCAGTGTCGCTGAGCAGCACCTTCAGCGCGAGCCCCAGGGAGGTATCGCGGGACAGGAGCACGACATGACGATACATTTGGGACCAGCGCCTACTGTGCTGAGGCGGAGGTGACGATCCGCATGACGGCGACTCCAGATGAACCAGTCGAGACGCCAGATCGATATGAGCATCGATATCAACAGGGTACGGGCAACGGCCGGTAATGGAAACCTCCACCGGGGCATCTGCCCGGGCATCTGCGCTTCCGGGCGCGGCCCGGGTCAGGAGCGCTGGAACAGCGAGCGGAGCGGCCTGGGGGGCGCCGGCCCCGCGGGCAGGGTGGGCGTGAAGCGGCCGGCGACCCGGCGGATCGCCTCGGCCACGTTGCCGCGCGGTTCCTCCAGGATGATCGGACTGCCCTTGTTGACCGACAACGGCACCGACCGCGAGGACGGGATGGTCGCGTCGACCGGGCGGCCGAGGAGCCTCTCGACGTCGGGGACCCGCAGGCCGACGCGGGAGTCGGCGCGGTTCACCACCAGGAGTATGCGACTGCGCGGATAGCGGAGCTGCTCCATCGTCTGCAGGGTCAGCTCGAGGTTCTTGATGCTCGGCACGTCGAGGGTGGCCAGCAGCACGATCGTGTCGGACTCGTCGAAGGCGGCCAGCACCTGGTCGGAGAGGACCGTCGGGGTGTCGACCACGACGTAGCCGAAGCCGGAGCGCAGCAGCTTGAGGATGGTCGCCACCGAGCTCGCGCTGACGGTATCGGCGACGGTCGGCTCGGTGGGCGCCACCAGCGCCCAGATGCCGGTCTGGTGCGGCGTCAGGTAGGACCTGAGCGTGACCGCATCCAGCTCGCCGGCGGCGGCCGCGTCCTGGATCGTCCGGGTCGGGTACAGCTGCAGCATGATCGCGACGTCGCCGAAATTCAGGTCGAGGTCGACCAGGGCGACCTCGGGCCCGGTGGTGGCCAGGGCGGCCGCCAGGTTGGTGGACAGGACAGTCTTGCCGCAGCCGCCCTTGGCGCTGAACACCGTGATGATCCTGCCGGGCCGGTCATCGGCGGGGGCCGACGGCACGGCGCCGCGAGCGAGCCGGCTGCGCAGCTCGCGCGCGGCCTCGAGCACCCGCGCCACAGCGACGCGCAGGGCCGTGGCGTCGCTGGAGGAGGGAAGCACGTCCTTGACACCGACCCGTAGCGCCGCACGGAGCAGCTCGCCTGAGTCCCGCTGCCGGACCAGGACCACCGGGACCTCCGGCGCCGCCTGCCGCAGGCGATCGGCCAGGTCGAGCGCGTCCTGATCCTCCAGCCCGGGGCCGACGAGCGCGGCCACGACCTCCCGGCCCTCGGTGGCGAGCGCCGCCATGGCCTCGTCCGCGCCGGTGGTGCGGATGGCGCGGTCGGTGAGGTCGGACAGCGCGTGCGCCAGCCAGGTCGCACGCCCGTCGTCAGGCTCGACGACGATGACCGCCATGGACCTCTCCCGTTCGGCACGACCCGGACAGCGTCAGACAGCGCGATCGGAGGGAACCGGCATCGCCGCGGAGCGCTCGTGCGTGGAGCTGCCCAAACGGCGGACCGCCGCCGCGGCCTTGCCGTTGCCCCCGCCGGAGCCCGCGCTGGCGCGCCGCTGCCTCTCCGCCACGACCTCGTGCATGAGGTCGACCAGACGCCCCGTGAGCCTACCCCCCTCCACCTCATGGCGCAGCTCGGCCAGCGCCGCCTCGGGCGCGAGGGGTGGCCGGTATGGCCTCGGCTGCACCATGGCCGCGTAACTGTCGACCACCGCGAGCACCTGGGCGCCGAAGGGGACCTGGCGGCCGCGCAGCCCGCGCGGGTAGCCGGAGCCGTCCAGGCGCTCGTGGTGGGAGCGCACCGCCGCGACCGGCACGCCCACGCGGCTCAGCGGCTCGAGGATCTCCGCCGAGGTGTCGGAATGGCCGCGGACCAGCTCGCGGGTCTGCTCGGTGAGCGGCCCGGCGACCGCCAGCACGGCGCCCGGGATGGCGAGCAGCCCGATGTCGGCGAACATCGCGGCCAGCTCTATGCCCTGCGCCCGGGCGGGTGGCCAGCCGAGCGCCATGGTCAGCTCGCGGCTGAGGGATGCGGCCAGGCGCGCGTGACCCTCGCGGCCGTGGCCGCTCGCCTCGGTGTTGCCGATCATCGTGCCGAGGATCACCTGGAGCGAGTGGGCCAGCGTGTCGCGCGCCGCGCGCAGGTGCTCCCGCTCCTCCGGACGGGTGACGCGAGTGGCGGCGGTCTCGGTGCGCAGCAGCGCCTTCTCGGCCGCCTCGGTCACCGAGCGGAGGGTCGCCAGCGGCGAGGCCGGCTCGACCCGCTCGGGCACCCGCTCGCTGCGGCGACCGCGCATCGTGGAGGCGACCCGCACCACCAGATCCTCGGTCGAGCAGGGGTAGGTGACCAGGTCGGTGACGCCCAGGGCCAGGGCCGCGGTGAAGTCGAGCGAGGCGTCCCGGCTGACCGCGCCCAGCACGGGCACGCCCGTGGCCACCTCGCCGAGGTAGGAGAGCAGCCCGGCCCAGCGCTGGACCTGGTTGACGGGGACGACCACCAGGCTTGGCCGCTGCACGTCGAGGCTGTGGTCGGCCTCGGTGGCCTCCCGTACGAGCTGGCAGGCGAGCCCGGCATCGAGCAGGGCGTCACGCATCCACGTGCCGACACCGTCATCGGCGTCCAACACGAGTACATGAGCGGACAACAAAGGCTCCCGGGTCGGCGTACCGCAGCGACCGAGCGGCGGACACGCGTTTCGTCCTCAAGCTGACGCTCCGCAGGCGCGGAGGTCCGGCGAGGCGGCGCCCACGCCGGACGATCTGATGCTACGGCCTGCGACCACACCGGTCCCATGCACCGAACTGGTGAAGGGGTCTAAGGAGTTTTGCCGAGGTGTCCTAAACCGTTCGACCGGGTTGGCAGCAACGATCTCAGCGGGGAGGCTCAACCAACCGGATACGCATGGCCTCACGGACAGCATCGACCCGATTGTTCACATGGAGCTTTCGGTAGATGTTGCCGATATGCGTGTTCACCGTGCGTTCGGAGATGACGAGCTGGCTGGCGATCTGCCGCGACGTCAGGCCCTCGGCCAGCAGCGCGAGGATCTCGCGCTCGCGGCCGGTCAGCAGGTAGTAGATGTCCGCCGCCGCCTTGGTCTCGTCGGCGTAGCGGTTGAACTGGTGCAGCAGCTTGCGCGCCTGCACCGGATCGAGGAAGGAGCCGCCTGCGGCGACCGCCTTGACCGCGGAGCGGATGTCATCAAGAGTGGCCGACTTCGGAAGATAGCCCGAAGCGCCGGCCTTGATTGCCTCGAAGATCGTCTCCTGGTCCTCGTGGACGGTCAGCACCACCACGCCGACCGAGGGGTGATCCTGCCGGATCTGCCTGGTCGCGCTGATGCCGTCGCGGCGCGGCATGTCCACGTCCATCAGGACGACGTCGGGGAGCAGTTCGCTGACCCGCTGGATCGCCTCGTTGCCGTCGCTCGCCTCGCCGATGACCTCGACGCCCTCGGCGTTCTTGCACAGGAGAACCACTCCGTGACGGGTGACAGAGTGGTCGTCGACGACGAGCACTCTCGTCTTGTTGGTCTCGCCGTTCCGGTCTGGTCCTTCACTCACCTCTGCGCCTCTCCGAAGTGGGGGTGGGAATGTCAAGCCAGAACACGGTGCCGCCGTCGTCGACTCGGCCGCCCACGCTGCCGCCGAGCACCTCGGCGTAGGCGCGGGCGAGGGTCAGGCCGAGCCCGGCGCCAGACCCGCGCCGCTCGATCGGCTCATCCGACCGGATGAACGGACGGAACAGGTCACTCATTGCCTCGCTCGACAGGCGCGTTCCAGTGTCGTGGACCTCCCAGCGGGAGCGTTCGGGGTCTGCCATGACCGCGACCGTCACCATACCCAGGCGGGGCCCGTAGACCAGGCCGTTCTCGACCAGCGGCCGCAGCGCCATGCGGACCAGCTCGGCGTCGCCGACGATCTCGACGTCGACGTCGCCCGAGGACTGCACCCGGACGCCCTCGGTGCCGAGGTCGTCGACCAGGTTCAGCAGCACGTCGCGGGGTCGCAGAGGACGCGCCAGAGCCTCGATGCCGCCACTCACCCGAGCTAGCAGCAGGAAATCGCGCACCAGTCCCTGCAGCCTGTCCACTTGGGTGAGGACGAGCTGAAGGAACTGCTGGACGGTCTCGCCGTCGAGCTGGTCGCCGCGTTGCAGCAGGGTCTGTACGAAGCCGCGGATGCACGCAAGAGGGGTGTTGAGCTTGTGCGCAGCCAGCCCGAACAGGTCCCGACCGTCCTCTTCGAGGCCCAGCAGCGAGGGAGCCGTCGTGTGGCTCTGGGTCATATGCCTCTTTCCTCCGCACGGGACTCAACTACAGTCCGGACAGTGGCGACCACTTTGCGTCGCCAATTGTCGTACAGACAGAGTCTGCCTTCCAACATAGCTTTCGTGAACAGCTCGCCTTGACTATTCCAGAGATAGTCGTTCGAGGCCAGCATCCGGATGCTTCGGACATGGGGTTCATGCGCCGTCTCGCGAGGTCCGCGGCGGTGCGCCGGTGAGGATCGGCGTCCCGCTCGGACGCCTGCTGCCGCGCGGTCCCGGCTCGTCGGTGATGGCGAACGCAGTGGTCGGTTGTATCGGTACGGCGAATCGGATCGCACGGACGTCGCGGCCGGAGCGGAAGCTGAAGACCAGCGCCTTGGTGGCCTGGGTGAGGTCACCCCGGGGAACGCTCCAGAGCTCGTAGACCCGGTTCTCGGGAAGCTGCGGCAGGCCCTCGATCACCAGGACGCCGCGGTCCTGGCGCGAAGAGGCGAGCACGGTGGCCCGGGCGCCAGGGGCGTTCGCCGAGCCGGACAGCGGCACCGGCTGGGCGCTGGTGTCGTTCAGCGTGTGCAGCGCCGCCTCCAGATTGACCATGCGGAAGCGGTCCAGCTCGTGCTGCTCGCGCAGGGCCAGGTTCCACAGCGACAGCGCGAACAGCCCGACAATCCCGACGACCACGCTCAGGCGAATCGCCATCCTCGAGCCACTCCACGAGCCGACCACGCTCACGAGGCGGCGCCGGGCCGTGTGCCCGGTCCCGCGACGGATCGCCGCGCGCAGCGACCCGGGCGGGTCGGCAGGCGGAGCGGCATAGGCCAGGCTCGCCGCCAGCTCGTCGAGCTCGCGCACGCTGGTCCTGCAGGCTGGGCATCCCTCGAGGTGGTGCTGGAACGCCTGCTCGTCGTCCGGCTCGAGCGCGCCGAGCGCGAACCCCGCCGCGAGCTGCTCGTAATCGCTGTGGTTCAACGTCGGCTCCATGGCTGCTGCTCCTGGTGGCCGGCGTCGCGGATGGCGTCCCGAAGCCTGCGCATCCCCGTGGCCATCCTGGTCTTGACGGTGCCGAGCGGGACGCCGACCAGGCTGGCCACCTCTCGCTGGGTGTAGCCACCGAAGTAGGCGAGCAGAAGCGCCTCGCGCTGCGCCTCGGGCAGCTCGGCGAGTGCCGCGCGGACCTGGGCGCGGCGATCCGCCGCCCCGACCTCTCCCTCGGCCTGCGCGCCGGAGTCGCCGCCCCGCGGGGAAGCCTCCCCCGGCCCCTGGCGGCGGCGCAGGTTCTCCTCGCGCCGGACCACGTCGACGGCCCGGTGATGGGTCATGGCCAGCACGTGGGTGGCCACGCCGCCCGGTTCGGGGTCGAACCGCCCGGCGTCACGCCACAGCGAGAGGAACACCTCCTGGACAACGTCCTTGGCGAGCGGGCCGTCGTTGAGGATCCTGCGCGCGAGCGAGTAGGCCACCCTGCCGTAGCGGTCGTAGAGCGCCTCGAGCGCTCCGGGGTCCCGCTCGCCGACGAGCGCCACCAGCTCCCCATCGTGCAGCCCGCGATAGGCCTTCGCTCCCCGCACCAGCTCAAGACCCTTCCAACGCGGTGTTCGACTGGCAAGGATCGACGGTTGCCTGCTGCCGAAGATGACCGACGCTAGCACCCGGCCATGACCCCGGCAACGGGTAGGCGCCCGAGCGGTCCCCGCCGGCGACCGCTCCGCACGGACCCGAGTGGCTCCAGCCCAGGGTTGAGCGCTTGGACCCGGCGTTGCTATATTGCGCAGGTCGCTCGCGGATGTGGCTCAGTTGGTAGAGCATCACCTTGCCAAGGTGAGGGTCGCGGGTTCGAGTCCCGTCATCCGCTCCAGCTCGTGGTCTGGCTCCGAAAGGGTCCTGCCCAGCGGGCCCCGCCCTCCGGGCAGCTCCCGGAGGGCGTTCCGCCGATGGTAGGCGACAGCAGGCGACACGGCGGTGTGGCCGAGTGGTTCAGGCAAGGGTCTGCAAAACCCTGTACCCCGGTTCAATTCCGGGCACCGCCTCCATCCGGGTCGTCACGGTGGCGTGAGGTTTGCCGACCGGACAGACTACCGGTACGCTCCTGCGGCAGAGCGGGCGCGTAGCTCAGCGGGAGAGCGCTGCCCCGACACGGCAGAGGTCGTAAGTTCAAGTCTTACCGCGCCCACCGCTCTCCTCACACCGCAAGGGTCGGGTCAGCTCCGCGTGGATACCTCATGAGCACCCGCGCGCCGGTCCGGCAGCCGCGCGTGAACGCGCTCGGCAGCGGCCTCATCGTGCTCGGGTCGTTGCAGTTCGGCGGCGTGGTCGTGCTCGGCAAGATCGTCACCGACGGCGGCCTGTCCATACCCTCCTACCTTGCGGTGCGCTTCGGCGCCGCCGCGCTGCTGCTCGCCGCGGCGCTCGCGGCGACAAGGCAGCCGCTGGCCGCGGCCCGAGGGGAGCGGTGGCGCCTGGTCGTGCTCGGCATGGCCGGCTACGGGCTGGAGGCCGGGCTGTTCTTCACCGCGCTGCGCCACGGCAGCGCGGCAACGGCCGCGCTGCTGTTCTTCACCTATCCCGCGATCGTCACGCTGCTGGCTGGGGCGACCGGCAGGGGCCTGCCCAGCGGGCTGGTCGTGATGGCGTTGTGCTCGTCGGTCGCGGGCGCGGCGCTGGTGATCGTCGCCGGGCACGGTCTGGTGATCAGCGGCGTCGGCGTGCTGTTCGCCCTGGCCGCCGCGCTGGTGTTCTCGCTGTACCTGCTCGGCGTCGACGCGGTGCTGGACCGGACCAACTCGCTGACCGGCTCGATGTGGGTGAGCGGGGCGGCGGCGGTCGCGCTGGCCGCCACCGCGGCGGTGTCGGGGACCGGCGACTGGCCGGTGGGGCTGCGGCAGTGGGTCCCGGTGCTCGCATCGGCCGGGTTCACCGCCGGCGCGTTCGTGTGCCTGCTCGCGGGGCTGCGGCGCATCGGCCCGGTGCGCGCCTCCATCGTGGGCGCGACCGAGCCGCTGGCCGCCACCTTCCTCGCGGTGATCTTCCTACGGGAGTCGCTCGCCGCTGCGACCGTGGTCGGCGGGGCGCTGATCCTGGCCGGCGCGGTCACCGCCTCCCTGGCGCGGCGCGACCGCTCGCCCGACCCTCCCACACCGTAGGCCGGTCCCCGGTGAGGTCTGCCGAGCCGTTGGCGCGTGATCGAAGATGCGCACGCTTGGTCTTCGGCCAGCGGGGGAAGGCTGGACGGGTCGGCGACGGGTGGCGAGCGGGCGGCCAGAGGGAGGCGGCATGGCAGGGCCAGGGCGGGAGCGCATCCTGGCGATCGATGTGGTGCGCGGGCTGGCGGTGGTCGGCATGCTGCTGGTCAACGACGCCGGCATCCCGACCGCGATGCCGCTGGCGTTACGGCACGCCCCCTGGCAGGGGTTGACCCTCGCCGACCAGGTCTTCCCGCTGTTCCTGCTCACCGTGGGGGCGTCCATGCCGTTCTCCGAGCGCGCCCAGCGGCCAGCCGCGGTGCTGCGACGGGCTGCGGCGCTGTTCGTGCTCGGCAGCCTGCTGGTCTCCGCCAAGCACCACCAGCTCGCCCCGTCCACCGGTGTGCTGCAGCAGATCGCCGGCGCCTACCTGCTCGCCTGGGCGCTGCTGCGGCTCCCCCGCCGCGCGCTGCTCCCGGCCGCGGCGGTCCTGCTGGCGGGGATCTGGGCGGCGTTCACGTTCGTGGCCGCCCCCGGCGTGCGGCCGGGGTCATGGGCGCCGGGCAGCAACCTGGCCGAGTTCGTCGACCGCAGCCTGCTCGGCGGCTTCTCCGAGCATGGCGTGCTGGTCATGGTGGCCAGCAGCGTGAGCGTGCTCGCGGGAGTCGCCGCCGGGCGGCTGCTGCTCCGCGCGCCGGCTGCCGGGGTGACCCTCCGGCTGCTCGCCCTGGGGGCGGGCACACTTGCGCTCGGACTGCTGGTCGCCCTCGCGGTGCCGATCGGCAAGCCACTGTGGACGCCGTCGTTCGTGCTGGTCACCGCCGGTATCTCTGACCTGCTCACCGCCGCCGCCTACCGGCTGGTCGACCGAGGACCGGGCAGGCGCTGGGCGCGGCCGCTGGTCACGCTGGGCAGCAACGCCCTGGCGCTGTACGCCGCCTCGGTGCTGCTGTTCGCGTTCCTGCTCAAGCCATGGCAGGCGGCGCTGGTGCAGCCGCTGGCGGCCGCCGGTGGCGCCACCTTCGCCGCGCTCGCCTACGCGACAGCGACCGTGCTCGTGGCCTGGGCGCTTGCCGAGTGGCTCTACTGGCGACGGGTGTTCGTCAAGGTGTGAGCCGCGGCGCGCTCGCCGGATGCGAGCAGCTCCGAGGCGGTGACCAGGCGCAGCCCCCGGCCCATGAGCCGCTCGATCGCGGCCGGCAGCGCCACGACCTCGACCCGGCGGCGCGCCCGCAGCTCCCGGGCGGCGGTCCCCCGGGGGCGGAAGGTGCCCCGGCCGATGCCGTCGTGCAGTGCCACCACGTCGCCTGGCGCGACCGTGCGGGCAAGGTGGTCGGCGACCACGCCCGGGGTCCCCTTTCCGGCGGGGCCACGGGTCACCGACCACAGCAGTACGTCGTAGCCCAGCTCGGCGGCGTGGCCGATCGCCGGCCCGGTGAGGTTGCCGCGCGGCGGCCGGAAGAACCGCAGCCGCACCCCGGCGATCCCCTCGATCGCCTCGCGGCCGAGCTCGAGCTGGCGGCGGGTCTCCCGTCCGGACTGGAAGGTCAGGTCCTGGTGGGTCCAGGTGTGGTTGCCGAGCTCATGCCCGGCTGCCACGACCGCCCGGACCAGGTCAGGGTGACGCATGGCGTTGCTGCCCATCATGTTGAAGGTCGCCCGCGCGCCGTGCTCGGCCAGCACCGACAGGATCTGAGGGGTGAGCTCCGGGTCGGGACCGTCGTCGAACGTCAGCGCCACCAGCGGCTCATGCGTCGGCACCGACCAGATCAGCTGTTGCCGGCCGAGCCGATGGGCCGGCGCCGATGGCACGGCGCAGGCGCTGAGCTCGCGCACCTGGTGCTGGTCGCGCCGGTCCAGCTGGAACGCCATGCCACCGGTGAGCCCGGCCACACCCGCGGCCCCGCCGGTCAGAAACAAGCGCCGCTTCATCCGATCGTCCCCTCCGGCGGCAACCCGTCGCCGGCTGGCACTGGCTGCGACCCCACGCGGGAACGGCGCCAGTCGACCAAACCGAGCATGCGCCGCGAGCGAGCTACCGTCAACCGTGGCGCCCAGGGCACCGGCCCCTTCTGGGAATCGGCCGGCGTGGCCGGGGGTTCCCATGTGTCGTCGATCGGCATGGGCACGGAGCTCAATTGGCAGGGAGCTGGACCGCGATGAGCATGACCAGGAGCCACGGCAATGAGGCACGTCGCGCTCTCGGCCAGCGCGGTCACCATGCGGCAGCGGTCGCCCCACCGCCCAGCCCGGCCAGGCTGCACCCGCAGGGCGGGCGGCACGAGCGGCGGGACTGGGCGCGCGACCTGACGCCGACCGGCCGCACCGCCGCGGTCGAGGACGCGCGACTGCTGCTCATCCCCCGCCGGCATGGGCGACTCCGGTCGCTGTACCCTCGTCTGATCTTCGTCGCCCTCGGCTACGCGGCGATCACCTCGCTGGGCGCGGCCTACGCCGAGGCGGTGCCGCTCCCGGTCACCGCCCTGCTCATCGTGATCCCGGCCGTGACCTGCGTGGTGGCCACCGGCATACGCAACCCGTTGTGGGGTCGGCGGGCACTGGTCGGCTGGCTGGCGGGGATCGTCGCCACGATCGTCTACGACGCGCTCAGGCTGGCACTCGTCCAGGTCGGCATCTGGGGCGACCCGATCCCGACCATCGGCCGCCTGGCGCTGGCGGACCCGCACGCCAATTTCGTCTGGGGCTACCTGTGGCGCTTCATGGGCAACGGCGGCGGGATGGGGATGGCGTTCGCCATGCTGCCGTGGCGCGGTGTCCGCTCGGGCATCGTGTACGGCACGATGATCTGCTCGGGCCTGTTCGCCCTGCTGTTCTTCGCGCCCCAGGCGCAGACGCACTTCTTCCCGCTGACACCCGTGACAGCCGTCGGAGCGATGGCCGGCCACTGGGTCTACGGCGCCGTGCTCGGCTGGCTGACCTGGTGGTGGCTCCCGCCGGTCAAGCTGCGCCGGGTGCGCGGGCGGCTGGTGGCCAGGCTCCGGCACCCGGGCCCGGTCGCCCCCCGCGACCGGCGGCCCGCCATCACCAACGATTGACCCAGGATGGACAAACCCAAGTCGACCAGGCCCAACCATGACGGTCGATCCCTAGATCAGCTGTGGTCCGATCCGTAGATCCGGACCATATGCCGCCGTACGACCCAGAGCTCACCTTTGGGCAACCGATTGGTCAGATGCTCGATCAGCGTGTCGACTGCTGCCAGGTACTCGGCTGCCGTCTGTCGAGCCACACGAACCACGACGATCCCCTCGTAGTCCGAAGGCCGATAGCGACGCTTGAGCTTCACACCGGTTCGACAGTGATGTCGTGGAACCTGGTCAGCTCAGCCCCGTAGGCAACGCACGCGCGCACGTCTGCCGGTTCGAGCTGCGGGTATTCGGTGAGGACCTCCTCGACTGCTCGACCATCGGCAAGCCAGTCCAGGACGGTCGTGACCCATACACGAGTCCCTGCGACGACGGGCCGCCCGTGGGCTACGCGCGGGTCGACCGAGATGCGCTCGAGCAGCTGCTCACGCGACTCATGCGGGCGTTCTGTCACCGTCCACCCCATCTTCGCCTCGACGCCTGCAAGACATGACCATACCTCTCGACGTCTGCACAGCCTCGCCGGGAGTTGCACCACCGCCCAAGTCTAGCGGCCTGATCCTTGTCTGTTTCCAAGTCCGCCAGGTCGTGCACCAGCCGCGACGGCCCCACTTCTCCTTCTCGCTGACGGCGCCATATCCGTCGGGGTAAGATCCGAGCGGTTCGTTATGTTAAGGGAGAACGAGCATTTCGGGCAAACCTCGAGGAGGTCCAGTGGGGCAGCAAGCGACCGTCCTGGTCACTGGTGCCGGCGGCTTCATCGGTCACCACCTCACCCGTTACCTTGTCGGCAGGGGCCACTTCGTGCGGGGAGTGGACGTGAGGCCTCCCGACGACGAGCGCTCGCCCGCCCACGAGTTCCGCCTGCTCGACCTGCGGCGATGGGAGGACTGCCTGGAGGCGACCAGGGACGCGGACCACGTCTACCACCTGGCCGCCAACATGGGCGGGATCGGCTTCATCGAAGCCAACCGGGCCACGATCGTGCACGACAACACGCTGATCGACACGCACATGCTCGAGGCGGCGCGCCTGGCGGGGACGACCCGTTTCCTCTACTCCTCGTCTGCCTGCGTCTACCCGGGCTATATGCAGAACATCCCGGACGTCGCGCCGCTCAGGGAGGACGACGCCTACCCGGCCGACGCCGAGGACGGCTACGGCTGGGAGAAGCTCATGACCGAGCGGCTGTGCCGCCACTACCGGCAGGACTTCGGCCTCAAGACCTACGCGGTCCGGTTCCACAACATCTTCGGCCCGCTCGGCGCCTACGACGGTGGGCGGGAGAAATCCCCGGCGGCGATCTGCCGCAAGGTCGCGCTGGCCGCCGACGGCGAGGAGATCGAGGTCTGGGGCGACGGCGAGCAGACCCGCTCCTACTGTTACGTGAGCGACTGCGTCGAGGGCATCTACCGCCTGCTGCAGTCCGACCACCACGATCCCATCAACCTCGGCCAGGACCGGATGATCACCGTCAACGAGCTGGTCGACATGGTGGCCGCCGTCGCCGGCAAGACGATCAAGAAGCGCCACGACCTCAGCAAGCCCCAGGGCGTCCGAGGTCGCAACGCCGACATCACGGTGATGCGCTCCGTGCTCGGCTGGGAGCCGCAGGTCAGCCTCGAGGAGGGCCTCGCCGCCACCTACGCCTGGATCAGCGGGCAGCTCACGCGCCGCAGCCCCGGCCGATAGCCGCCATGGACGTCAGGCCGTCCTACGACAGGCCTGCGGTCGAGCGGCCGCCGACGAGGCAGAGCTTGTTGCCGAAGCGCCCGATGGCGAAGTCGGCGGTGGCGACCAGCCGCCGGTAGAGGGGGAAGACCCAGGGACCCGACAGCAGCCGCATCACCGCCCCCGGCTCGTGCCGGTAGTACATCAGATAGCGGTCGACGCTGACCTGGAAGCCGGCCGCCTCCAGCTCGCGGCGGACCACCGAGGGACGCAGCCGCCGCACGGCGTTGCCGGCGTTCTCCCGGTTGGCGGACAGCCCGAGCAGCACGGCCGCCTGGGTCATGACGGCGTCGGTGGGCTCGTTGACGCTCAGCGCCCGCTGCGCCACGCGGGCCAGCTCCCGGATACCGACCATCGGGTCGGCCAGGTGGTGCAGCCCGTCGTGAACGTAGGAGATGTCCGCCGCCCGGGTGCGGACCGGCAGCCGCTCGACGTCGCCCACCACGGTCAGGTAGTCCAGGCCGAAGCGCTCGGCCCTGACCCTGGCACGGCGGGCGGCGCCCTCGGAGATGTCGATGGCGACGACCCGCGCGCCCCGCCGGGCCAGGAACTCCGCCTCCATGCCGCTGCCGCAGCAGGCGTCCACCACCGTCGCCCCGCGCAGCGGCGGCAGGCGCCGCAGGCCGCGGCCGAGCTTGCTGGTCAGCAGCCAGCGGTGGGCGCGGGGAGTGCCGTGGGGACGGATGGTCTCGAACTCCTCGGCCACCGCGCGATCGAACCAGCCGGCCTGGCGACGCTTGTGCCCGGCCGCGTGGTCCAGCTCGTCGTGGGCCGCGCCCGGGTCGAGGCCTGGCGACAGCAGGATCGGGATGCCGCCCCGGACCGGGTACTCCGCGCCGCAGCCGCTGCAGGCCAGCGTCCGCTCCGGCTCCCGCCGGTCGAGCCCGAGCAGGTCGCCCTCCAGGCAGGCCGGGCAGGTCAGCAGGGCGAGCAGGTCATCCAACGGTCATCCCTCCGGTGCTCCAGCTCGTACAGCTTGGCGTTGATCGTCACCTCGTAGTAGGCCATCAGCAGGCAGAAGACGAACCCCGGCCGGCCGTCGAGGAAGCCCCGGCGCAGGACGTACCAGACGATGAACCGGAGCGCCGGCCGCATCGGCAGGCGCACCCAGATCCGGCGCAGCGCCCGCTTGCGGCGGAAGGGATCCAGTCGCAGCAGCCGCAGCGGTCCCACCCCGACGGGCCCGCTGCGGAACTTGCGGTACAGGTGCGCCTCCCAGGTCGCGTACTTGTTGTGCCGCTCGAGCCAGGCCGTCATGCCGCGGTCGTCGTCGTGGAGCAACGGGCTGTGCAGGAAGCCGAGGGTGCCATCCAGCACGACGTGCTCATGAATCTCGTTGTCCCCGGTGCCCGGCAGCTCGGTCAGCCCGAGGTCCTCGAACCGCCCCAGACGGTGGCGGAAGAGGCGGACGTTCCAGTTCGGGCGGAAGCACCGCAGCGGCCGGCCCATGAAGACCAGCTCCCGGTCCAGGCAGTAGCCGTCCGCCCGCGGGTCATCGAGGCAGTCCTCGATCTCGCGTCTGAGCGCCGGCGTCACGCGCTCGTCGGCGTCCAGCAGCAGCACCCACTCGTTGCCCAGCTCCAGGTTGTCGAGCACCCAGTTCTTCTTCTTGGGCCCATGGCCGGGGTAGTCGAACTGGACGACCTCGGCGCCAGCGTCCTGCGCGATCCGGACCGTGCGGTCGGTGCTGTGCGAGTCGACCACGATGACCTGGTCGGCCCAGCTCACGCTCTGCAGGGCGGCGGCCAGGTTCCGCTCCTCGTTGCGGGTCGGGACGACCACCGAGAGCCCGGTCATGGTTTCCTCGCCCATACGAGCACTCCGGCCCAGAAGGGCCAATGGCGGCCGAAGTGCACCATCCGCTCTACCCGGAATCCGGCCTCCTCCAGCAGCCGCCGAAGCGCCTGGTCTGAGAAGAAGCGTATGTGCCCACCGTCGACGTCAAAGTGGCTGTCGAACGCGAGCAGCGCGAGCGCGAGGTTCTTCAGCAGCCCGTGCCAGGGTGTGGTGAGCGCCAGGTGGCCTCCTGACCTGAGCGATTGGTACGCGCCCCGCAGCAGCTCGCGTGGACATACCAGGTGCTCGATCACCTCGAACGCGGTCACCAGATCGAAGCTGCCCGCAGCGACCGGCCAAGGAAGATCCTCCACGGAATGGGACTGCAGATCGAGCTGAGGGTGGGCACTGCGAGCTCGCTCGAGCGCCACCTCAGAGATCTCCATGCCGTGCGCCTCCAGGCCCAGGTCCGTCGCGGCCGCGACGAGATGACCCTCGCCGCTCCCGCAGTCGAGCATCCGGCGAGGCGCCTCCGGCAGGTCGTCGGCCAGCGACCACAGGATGCCCAGGCGCCGGGGGGTCAAGGGGTCGAGGGTCGGCGGTGGGTGCGCCTTCGTCCAATAGGTGTCGTAGAACTCCTTCACTGAGCTCCCCCTCCCCCCGGGACGGGCCGGTCCGCCGATCTTCCGATCGCCAGGGCGTACATGCGTTCCAGTTGCGGTGCGATCGCGTTCCAGTCGAAGACCGATTCAGCCAGGGCGCGGCCGTTCCTGCCCGTGGCGGTGGAAGCCGCTCGATCTTCGAGGAGGCGAAAGAGCGCCTCCGAGAGGGCGGGGCCTGCAGGCGGGACGATCAGCCCCGCCCCCGCGCCGGCGATCTCGCGATGGATGGCCACACCTTCGGTGACGACGACCGGGAGCCCGACTGCCATCGCCTCCACCACCGAGACGCCGAGGTTCTCGTCCTCGGACGGCAGGACGAACACCGAGGAGTGCTGCAGGAGAGCCGCCTTGAGCTCGCGGTTGACGAGCCCGGGCAGGGAGGCGCGCCCGCTGAGGCCGAGCTGGGCGAGCTGGGCCCGCAGTCGCGAGCCCTCGCGCTCGTCGTCGGGCCCGGCGATGACGAGATGGGCGTCGGGATGGGCGCGCGCCACCATGGCGAAGGCGTCCACCAGGAGGTCCAGGCGCTTCTTTCTGGCCAGACGGCCGACGTAGGTCACCAGGACCCGCCCGGCGAGCCGCGGGTGCCACTGGAAGAGCTGCTCGGCAGCGCGTGGGCGCTGCAGCTCGCCGGCGTCCACGCCGAGCGGGACCACGAACCCCGGCACGCCGAGGCGCAGCGGCTCGGCGTGCTCCCGCTCCATCGTGGAGGTGAAGTGCAGCCCGGCGGCTCCGGCGATGCTGCGCCGCTCCAGCAGGGTCGTGTAGACGGCCTTGCGCCAGCGGTGCCTGGCTCGGTGGTAGGGGTCCAGCACGCCGTGCGGGCGCAGGATGTACGGCGTCGAGAGCCGGCGGCAGTAGTGCCCCGCGGCCTGTGTGTGGAACAGGTAGAGGCTGTGGACGTGCACGACGTCGAACTCCCTGACCCGCCGGCGCAGTGCCGCCGCCAGGCCGGTCGACGCCGCGTACGGGCGCGGCCAGTGCACCCGGAAGAACGTCGTGGCGGCCCCTCGCCATTCGACCTGCCGGGCCATCGGCACCTGCAGCCGCTGACTGCCGTCGACGTCGGTGGTGAGGATCTCGACGTGATGCCCCCGCGCCGTGAGCACGCGCGCCATCTCGGGAGCAACCGCGCTGGGGCCGCCGTAGCGCGGCGCAAGGCTCGCGATGACGTGGAGGATCCTCATGGGATCAGCCGCTCGGCAGCCGTCGCGGTCATGGTCTCCGTCCATACCTTGAGGGCATAGATGGACCATGGCCGGACCCACTCTGCCCTGCCATCCAGGAACCGGCGCCAGACCTCGGCGACCGCGGCCTGGTCCAGAAGCTCGGCGACCGGGCCACCGAACCCCGGGTCGAGCAGAGCGGACTCGACCTGCTCTCGCAGCACACCGCGGAGCCACAGCTCGAACGGCAGGGCAAACCCCATCTTGCGGCGGTTGACGACCTGCGCCGGCAGCAGATCCGCGAGCGCCTCGACCAGCAGCGGCTTGGGTGTCGGCCCGCGCGCCTTCAGCTCGCCGGGAAGGCCGGCCACCAGCTCGACCACCTCGTGGTCGAGAAACGGCACACGGACCTCCAAGCTGTGCGCCATGCTCATGATGTCGGTGTCCCGAAGCAGAATGTTGCGCATGTACTGGTCCAGCTCCAGGAAGCTCGTCCGGTTGGTCTGGTCGTCGCACGGCGCCGGCGGCTCGTGCTGCCCTGGACCCGGCCGGCCGCCCCCGAGCAGGCGGGCGACGGCACCGGGGCTGAACAGCTCGCGCCGCAGCCCCAGCGCCGACAGGCCGGGCTCCCGCGCCCGCAGCCACCTGGCCAGCTTGCGAGCCCGGTCGGTGTCGCGCATGGCCCGCAACGCCAGGCCGGATGCCAACGGGCGGGCGGGGACGGGCAGCAACCGCCGGAGCCGCTCGAGCCGGGAGACGATCCGGAAGGTGTCGTAGCCTGCGAACAGCTCGTCACCCCCGACGCCGGCCAGCGCCACGGTCACGCCGGCCGCTCGTGCTTGACCGCTCACGACATAGGTGTTGACGCCGTCGAAGGTCGGCTGGTCCATGGCCGACATGGCCGCAGGGACCTGCCTGAGCATCTCTGCCTCGTCGAGGACCACCTGGGTGTGCCTGGTACCGAAACGCTCGGCGACGAGACCGATGTGGCGCTCCTCGGAGTACCGCTGCTGCGGGAACACCACCGAGACGGTCTGCGGCGGCTGCTCGGCGACGCTGGCGACCAGCCCGACGAGCGCCGAGGAGTCGATCCCGCCGCTCAGAAAGACCCCGAGCGGGACATCACTAACCAGATGGAGGCGCACCACCTCCTCCAGCAGGTCACGGAGGTGGCCGACCAGCTCCGGGCGGGGCCGGGGGGCGGCCGTGCGCGCGAAGGCGTCGCCCAGCGACCAGTAGGGGGCCAGCTCGATCCCCGCTGCATCCACGAAGCCGAAATGACCCGGCGGGAGGACGTGGACTCCATCCACGATGGTCAGTGGCTCCTGCACCGCTCCAAAGGCGAGATAGGAGCCGAGCCCCTCTGGTGAGAGCGTTCGCGAGACGACGCCGGTGGCGAGCAGCGCCCGCAGCTCGGACGCGAACCAGAAGCCACCCCCCTGCCAGGTGTAGTAGAGCGGCTTGATGCCGAGCCGATCCCTGGCGAGGAACAACCGCCGCTGGGGGGCATCCCACACCGCGATCGCGTACATGCCCCGGAAGCGGTCGAGGCAGTCGGCCCCCCAGGCATCGTAGGCATGCAGAGCGACCTCGGTGTCGGAGCGCCCCTGGAACCGATGGCCCATCGCGTTCAGGGTGTGTCCAGCAGCACGATGCCATCGTCATCCGGGCCGCGGTGCCGGAGCGCCACCGACAGTCGTTCCGCGGCACCTGCCAGCCAGGCCGGAGCACCTGGCTGGATCGCCCCGCCGATACCGCACACGAAAGCCCCCCCGCTTCAACCTCAGAGCTCGGATAGGTTCCGAACGCCGCCTGCCCCGACGGTCCTCGCCTCCTGCCGGTCCCAGTCGCGGCCGACCGCCCACAGGAACGCGGCGAGCCGCCGTGCCTGCGGTGGGAACGCGTACCGCTCCTCGGCCAGCCGGCGCCCGGTTCCGCCCAGCCTGGCCCGCAGGTCAGGATCCTCGATCAGCCGCACGATGTGGTCGACCCACTCCTGCTCAGTGCGAGCGAAGTAGCCGACCGTGCCATGCTTCATGACCTGCCGGTTGTGACCCACAGGAGAGCAGACCACCGGCAGGCCGGCAGCCATGTACTCCTTCAGCTTGTACGATTCCTTGCCCCGGTTGTACGGGGTATCGGCAAGCGGCATGATCCCGATGTCGAAGTCGGCGAAGAGCGCGAACCTGCGCTCCAGCGACCATGGCACCCATGTGAGCCGGTCCCCGAGCTCAGGGGCCTCGAAGGGCTGACCGCTGACGACCTTGACCCGTGCGGGCAGCCGTCGGCAGACGCAGGCGAGCGCGTCGAGCACCGGAGTGAGGTACTCCTCGGCGTAGTTGCCGACCCATCCGATGGTCACCGGGTAGGTGCCGCGATGCCGCTTGACCGGGTAGCGATCGATCTCGATGGGCGCGTCGAACCGCCATACCCTGGGGTTCACCGTGCCGGCGAAGCGGGCGACCTCCTCGCTTCCGGTCATCACCCAGTCCGCCATGCGGAAGCGGGCCCGGTACCAGCCAGGCCGTGTCACCGTGTGGAGCGCGTCGTCGCAGTGGTAGACGATGCGCCGTCCGAGCAGACGACCGGCCAGCAGCCACAAGGCTGCCTCCAGGATCGGCGGGGAGTTGGACCGCAGCAGGCTCCGCTGGATGAAGACGACGTCGTAGCCGAGCACCCAGACGAGCTGACCCAGCCGTCGGGGCAGGACCACCAAGTACCAGTAGGCGGCGGCCAGCGGCAGCCGCCAGCGGCTGCCCGGACGCTGCAGCCAGCGGTAGGTCCGGTTGCCAGAGGGCTCGAACAGCCGGCCGGAGATACCAAAGGCGGCCAGGTAGTGCAGCGGCCGCTCGCAGAAGGCCCGGGTGGCGGCGTTGAGGCTGGGGAGCATGGGGAGCATGGCCACGCGCAGGGTGGGACGGCAGGCCGCGCGCCGGGGGGCCTCCCGGGCGCTCACGGCCGCCACCTCGGCCGTCTCGCCGCCGCCTGGCAGGCGCGGACGATGCCGTCGACCGCCAGACCGTAGTGCCAGCCGTCGATCAGCGCTCGCGAGCGCTTCCCGGCCAGGCGACGTCGCTCTGGGTCGGCGACCAGACAATCCAGAGCGCCCGCGAGGCGCCCAGCGTCCCAGTGGGGGACGACAAAGCCGTTCTCCCCCTCATGCACCAGGTCAGGCGCGCAGCCGACCATGTCGGAGACAATCACCGGGAGGGCGAAATTCATCGCCTCTGCCACCACCAGCCCGAAGGTCTCGTGCAGCCCGGACGGGAGCACGAGCAGATCGCTGGCGGCGTAGGCACGGGCGATGCGGCTGCGGTTCAGGAATCCCGCGAAGCGCACGTCAGGGATGCCTTCAGCCTCGACGCGGCGCCGCAGCGCCGGCTCGAGCGGTCCCTCTCCGACGAGCAGCAGGACGCACCGGTGGCGCTCACGGACCCGAGCGAACGCCTCGAGCGTCAGGAGGGGCTGCTTTTTGGGCTCAAGCTTGCCCACGAAAAGAATCACCGGTCCGGCACGGTCGTCGATGCCGAACTCCGCCCGCAACTCCGTCCGCCTGCCCTCGAGCTCCCGGGCCTGGCGCTGCAGCGACTCGTTGTCAACGCAATAGGGAGCGGGAAAGAGCCGGTGCTCCGGGGTGCCGTAATGGCGGAACCAGGCGTGGTTGCTCGACCCGATGAAGAGCCCGTACACCCGGCGACAGAGCAGCCGCAGCACCGCGTCACGGATCCAGCGCTTGGGCAAGGGTCGCAGGTGAAGCAGGGTCTGCTCCTCCCGGAGCAGGATGGGCAGGCCGCGAAACGTGGCCGCGGCCATGGCGAGCCACAGGCTGAGATATGCGTAGCCGTGCACCCAGAGCGCGTCGTACGGTCCGCGCAGCACCCTGCCGATCACGTCCCAGTCGCGCAGCGCGAGAAACCCAGCGGCCACGTTGTTGGTCTCGGCGGCGTCGAGGAACTCGGAGCGGTAGCCGCCCAGGAGATCCACGTCCCATACGACGAGCCGTCCCCCGAAGGACGCGTCGTAGGGGCGGACCCCGGCGTCGCTGGCGAACAGGACGGTGAGCTCGATGCGCGGATCGACGTGGAGCGCCTGGTACAGGGGCGTCTGGTAGAAGACCGGGCTGGCCGCCAGCAGCGCCAGCCGGAGCGGCGCCATCAGCGGTCGCCTCCCGGTTCCCCAGATTCGGGGGCGACCGCGTTCTCCACGGCTGGACGTGGATCGTCTCCCTCGAAGATCGCCGCGTACGCCGCACCGATCCGTTGTCGGTAATGCCGCCAGGTGTAGCGACGCTGGATCAGGTCGCGTCCCTGGGCGCCCATCTTCCGTCGCACCTCCGGATGGTCGTAGAGGAAGCGGATCCGCTCGCAGAGGCCGTCGACGTCACCTGGGCCGACGACGAGACCGTCGATGCCGTCCCTGACCACCGATCCGCTGTTCGGGGTGGTCACCAGCGGCAGCCCGCACGCCAACGCCTCGTAGGTGACCAGCGCGGATCCTTCGGCGAGGGAGGGGAACACGAAGACGTCGCTCTGCTGGAAGAAGCGATGGATCTCGTGCCTGGGATGTGGTCCGGCGAACCGGCAGATCCCTCTGTAGGGCTCGAGGAGCCGGCGGCCCTCGGCGTCGGCGGCTCCGACCACGAGCAGCTCCGCACGCGGGAGGGCCAGGCGCCGCCATGCCTCCAGCAGATACGACACACCCTTGCGGCGCTGGATCCTGCCGACGAACACGGCGCGGAAGACCTCGTCGGTGCGCATGCCCGCTTGGCGTCTGAACCTTGTGGGGTCAACGCCATAGGGGATCTTCAGGATCTGGTCTGCGGGAGCTCCCGCCTCCATCAGGCACGTCACCACGAAATCGGAAGGGGCGAGAAGGAGATCGGCGAGCAGGCGCTCCTGCCCGATCCGTGGGCGAGGGCTCTCGCCCACCACCTGCATGTAGCGTTCGTGAGCGCTGGGAACGTCCAGGATCGTCCGCTTCCCCATGCGCCTGGCGGCCTGGAAGGTCGCCAGCGCAGCGCCTTCGAAGGCATGGACCAGGTCGACCCCCGCAAGCTTCGCGAGTCTGCGACCGAGCTCAGCGTCGAACTGATGGTGCGCCCATTCCTCTAGGTCGAGCCGCCGGAGCTGCGAGAGCCGACCAACTGACCTGCTGAGGCCCATGGCGATCAGGTGATACCGCGGAATGGTGAGGATGCGTGCAGGATCCAGATCGGGATGGCGTCGCCGCCGCAGACCGCCGTCGATGCGACGCCCGGCTCGCGCCGGCAGCCAGGCCCGCAGCCGGGGATCGGCCAGACCCCGGGCGGTGTCGTACATGCCGGTCGCGAACCAGCGAAGCTGGCCGCCGTCCTGCGCCGCGAGCGCCGTCTCATAGGCATGCTGGTGAACCGGCTGGCTGATGAGCACGCCGTCGCTGGTGAGCCTAGCCGCGCACACTCCCGGCCCTCTCCTTGTCTGGTCTGGTCGCGCCGGGCGCGCCGGGCGGCGCGTCGAGCGTCGGAAGCTTGAACAGAAGCCCGAGCAGCAACCAGAAGTGGACGTTCATCGGGTCCATGTCCAGGTACGGCGCCTTCACGTTGAACACGAGGTTCCAGATCGTCAGCGCGAGCACGCTGGCCGAGATGGCCTTGAGGCCAGGGTCCCGCAGGCGACGGTGCTGCCTGACCAGGATCGTGACCAGCGTCCCGAACAGCAGCGCCACGATCACCAGACCGGCGACCCCGAGCTCGACGAGCACCTTGACGTACCAGCTCTCGTACCAGAAGCCGTTGACCGCGCCGAACTGGTCCGGCTGCACGAAGGCGTGCCGAGCGGCGTTGGTGTCGATCCCGGTGCCGAGCCCGCTGAGGGTGAGCGCGAAGCCTCGCCGGAAGCCGTTGACGAAGACGTCGCCGAACTCTCCCAGCCCCGTCTCGGCCGCGTGCAGCAGCAGGGCTCTGGCGCTCGAGCCGAAGGCCACCGCCGCCACGCAGAGGATCGCCGCCGCCGCGACCATCCGGGCGAGGGCGAGCGGGATTCTCGGAGTCTCCAGGACGAAGATCAGGACGACGAGGAAGGGGACGAACAGGAAGGCGGCGCGGGCTCCGGTGAGGAAGCTGGCCAGCAGCAGCAGCAGCCAGACGGCCCGCCCGAGCCTGGCCAGCGGTGTCCTGGCCAGGACTCCCCGCCACCAGGCGTAGGTGACCGCGACCATGCTGACCGTGAAGGCGAAGTACTGCGCCACGAACGCGAAGGTGCTCGGGACGCGACGCAGGGTTCCGCCTCCGGCGAGGGTGAACTCCGCGAAGTCCTGCGTCGCCGAGGCCGCCGCGGTCCCGTAGAGCCGGTAGACCAGCGCTCCGTGGCCGGCGTGGATGAGCAGCGCTTCGCCGATGCCGACGAGCGCGGGGACGACCGCCGCGACGCTCATGACCCCAAGGACGCGGTGCAGGTCCCGCCGATCGCGCACCAGGTGGTATCCGAGGAAGCACAACGGGATGTAGAAGAGCCACACCTTCGTTCCGATCGCCGTCGCGACGGCGATCGGCCGGCTCGGGTTGAGGGCCTGGCCGAGCACCAGCGCCGCGAACGAGGCGAGCAGCCAGGTCGGCGCGCCGCGGAACGACATCGGTCGCCTGGCGCTGACATGCTGCACGAGGAAGCCTGCGTACGCCGGGAGGACGAAGAGGAAGTCCTTGGCCAGGATCGGCCCAGCCGTCCTCGGGTACAGCAGGATGCTGGCGATGCCGGAGAAGGGCAGGTAGGCGAGCAGGCAGTAGACCGAGCGGCGCCAGTCGGCGAGCCCCAGCAGGAAGCCGGCGCTCAGCCCGGCCAGCACGACCAGCTGGCCGGCCAGGCCATGGCCGACGATCGCGCCGGTCAGGACGGCGATGGCGACCGCCACGGCCGCGACGGCCTTGTCAGCCACCAGGGCGTCTCCTGTCGCTCACCGTTGGGACCAGCAGCGCCGCCGGCGCCACATCCAGGGCGCGAGCCGCCCTCGAGATCATCCACACCGTGCTCGAGCAGTAGGCGAGCAGCGACGTCAGGCCGGCTCCCAGCAGCTCCAGCCGGGGCAGCAGGAACGCCAGGCCGGCGACCGTCACCACCAGGGACAGGCCCTCGGCCATGCCGGCGTCCAGCGGTCGGCCGACGCCCTTGAGCACGCCGCCGATGACCCGGTTGGCGCTCAGGAAGACGGAGGCGGCGAGCAGCACCCTGGTGACCGGCACCGCGCCCAGGAACCCCTCGCCGAAGAGGACACGGATCAGCAGGGGCGTGAACGCGATCATCGGGACCGCGACGCAGGTCGATCCGACCAGCACCCAGCCGATGTAGCGGGTCGCCGCGGCGACCCGCTCGGCGGGGTCGGAGAGCGAGGCCACCAGCGGGAGGATCGCCATTTCCGTCGCGGTCCCGATGATCGTGCTGGCGGCGGTCAGCGTCACCGCGATCACGTAGAGCCCGAGCTTGGCCGGGGCCAGCAGGACGGAGATGACCAGCTGGTCCAGTCGCTCGTTCAGCAGCAGGGCGACGTTGGTGGTGTGACTGCGCAGACCGAAGCCGAGCAGCCGGCGGATCGCCTGCTGGCGGCAGGTGAGCGAAAGCGCTCCCTGACTGCGCAGTGCGAGCAGGGCCACCACCGCGGTGAGCGCGTTGGCGACCAGATAGGTGGTGATCGCCGCCCGCACGGTGAGCGCGCGGTTCGCCGCCAGCAGCAGGAGGCCGGCCGCCATCAGCGCGATGACCATGAAGCGCAGCCCCTGGTAGGCGAGGAACTGCCGGAGGCCGTTCAGGACCCCCATGGCGTAGACCGCGATCAGGTTGAGCGGGATGTACGCCAGGAACAGGTAGGTCGAATCGGCGATCGCAGCGTCGTGCCCGCGGTGCACCGTCGCGACGACGACCACCCCGATGACGGCGAGCGCCGACGACTGCAGCGCCGCGAGGGCCAGGCTGCTCCCGGTCACGATCCTCACCGGCGTGAGGCCTTTCGCGGTCTCGTAGGTCACCGCCTCGGTCACGCCCAGGCTGCCGGCTGCGGCCAGGATGCTGGGCCACAGCAGGATCGCCGCCAGCTCTCCCCTCCCCGCCGGTCCGAGGGAGCGGGCCAGCAGGATCCCGGTCAGCGCGTTGCAGACCTGGATGGCCGCCGACGTCGCCAGGCTCAGCGTGACCGGGCGCCCCCGGACTGCCTCGATGCGTTGGGTCACGTCGGTGCCAGGACCCAGTGACTCGCCCCGATGCTCGCGATCCGGTATGCGGGTGCGAGCTGGCGGATCTCGGCCAGCATGTCGCGGCTGGTCAGCTCGATGAGGACCGTGGGTCGGACGGTCGCAAGCATCCGGCCCGCTCCCCGAAGCACCTCCAGCTCCGCTCCTTCGGCGTCGATCTTGACCACGTCAGGCGCTGGGATCGACCTGATGGCGTCGTCGGCCCGGATGCACCGCACCGGCATCGAGGCGCTGCCGACCGCCGGCACCAGCGACCCCATGAGGCTCGAGGAGCCGGGATGGAATGCGGCGGTCGCGCTGGCCGCGGCCAGCGCGACGGGGTGGATGCTGACGGCTGTCGCCTGGTTGAGCTGGATCGACCGTCCCAGGCGGACCCGGTTGGGGGGGAATGGCTCGAAGGCCTCCACGTGGCCGGTGCTCCCCACCAGCCGGGCGGCGAGCAGGCTGAAGAACCCGATGTGCGCACCGACGTCCCAGAAGGTCATCCCAGGTCGCAGGAGATCGGCGAGCGTCTCCTGGACGTGCCGCTCGTGGACGCCGGTCCAGTAGTACTTCTCGGATCGGGGAAGGATCGGCAGCCGCAGTCCCGCTCCGAGCCCGGAGCGAACCCGGACGGCAACCTCTCGATCGGGCACGGCCGCGTTGACCACGGGACGGAGGAGACGGGTGGTCGGTGCGCTGCTGCGCAGCCATTGAGCGAGGAAACCTGGAGTTTGGTCCAGAACACCGACGAGACCCCGGTGCAGCGCGGTCATGCCGAGACCGTGCCGCGCTCGAACCATGGAGCGGCGGCCGCCTCGACCAGAGCCTCCAACCCAGCGAGAGCCTGGTCGGCGCTGAGGGCGGTGCGTGCGTACCTCCTGCCGGCTGCGCCGAGGCGCTCCTGCCGGGCCTGGTCGCGGGCCAGCTCGCGGACCGCCTGCAGCAGCAGGTCCGGCCGGTCCGGCGGCACGAGCACGCCGGTGCCGGTGTCGCGGATCTCCCTGGCCGTCTCACTACCCGGGGAGACGGCCGCCACCACGGGGCGGCCAGAGGCGAAGTAGGAGGTGAGCTTGCCGGGCAGGGACATGTTGGTCACCGCGGCGCGCTGGTTGACCAGCAGCACGTCGGCCGCGGCGAGCACGCTGGGGAACAGCTCGGCCGGCTGGATCGGCAGGAACCGGAGGTTGGGCAGGCGCTGACGCTGCGCCAGCTCGACCAGCAGCGGGCGCTGGCTGCCGTCACCCATCAGCACGAACAGCAGCCGGGGGTCGGCCCGCGCGGCAAGCCGGGCGCACTCGACCACGTTGGCGAGCCCCTGCTTGAGGCCCATGTTGCCGGCGTGCAGGCAGATGGTCGCGTCCCGGGGCAGGTCGAGGCGCCGGCGGACGGTGGCCCGGTCGAACCGGGCCTCGTCCACGTGCATCCAGTTGCGGACCCGCCGGATCCGGCCGGGCTCGACCCCGAGCGCCTCGAGGTGGGGCCGGAACCCCTCGGCGATGATGCCGATGGCGGCCGCCCTCCGCGCGACCCAGCCTTCGGCGACGGCGACCGGACCCGCCGCGCGGTCGCCGTTGTCGAGGCCGCTCTGGCTGGCGGCCGCCGAGGTCAGGTCCTGGAAGATCAGCGCGTAGGGGACACCGAACTGGCGTGCCACGAGGCGGGCGACGACCCCGCCGGCCAGGGCGGGGACAACCCCGACGATGACGTCGGGTCGCGGCACGGCGAGGGCGCTGAGGCTCCCGAGCAGGAAGCTCGCCTCGTACAGCCCGCGTCGCAGGACTGACTGCCGGCGGGAGACGTAGCCCCGCACGCGGCGCACCTCCACGCCGGCGTGCAGCTCCCGCGCGTGCCACCTGCCGCGGTACTCGGGACGGATCCGCCACTGCGGGTAGCTCGGCATGCCGGTGACCACCACCACCTGGTGACCGCGCGCAACCAGGTGCTCAGCGAGTCCGCTGGTGTAGGGCGCGATCCCGATCTCCTCGGGTGCGTAGGAGCTCCCGACGACCAGCAGCCTCATGCGCCCCGCCTTCCGTCGACCGACGGCGCGCCGGACGTGTCGCGCTCGGCGACCGAGCCGTCCGGCCGGCGGCTGCGCGGCGCCGTCGGCGGCCCGACCCGGTCGGCCGCTGCGGGATCCTCGTGGCGCTGGTAGTAGTAGCGGCCGTACTGGGTCGGCTGCTGCGCCTCGGATACGGCGCTCGCGTTGAAGATCGTGCCGAACAGCGCGACACCGGCCTTGTCGCACGCGGATCTGGCCGCTTCGACCTGGTCGGTGGTGGTCACCTCCGCGCGGGCGACCAGCAGCACACCGTCGGCGAACCGCGCCGCCACCATCGGGTCGGTGAAGGGCAGCAGCGGTGGGCAGTCGAGCAGGATGACGTCAGCCGTTCCGCGCAGCCACTGGATGAGCTCGGCCATGCGTCGCGAGGCCAGCAGCTCGGCCGGGTTGATCGGGAGCTGGCCAGCGGTGAGGACGGCGAGCGAGCCCGTGCCGACCTGCTGCAGCGCGTCGCGCACGTCGGCCCGCTGCAGCAGCACCGTGGTGGTGCCGACCTGCTCCTGCAGGCGGAAGATCTGATGCTGCGAAGGCCGGCGCAGGTCAGCGTCGACGATCACCACCCGGATACCGGTCTCGGCGAGCGCCAGGGCCAGGTTGGCCGTTATCGTCGACTTGCCGTCCCCTGTATCCGGCGAGGTGACCACGCAGCAGATGCTCTCGCGGTCCACGCCGAGGAAGGAGAAGTTGGTGCGCAGCTTGCGGAACGCCTCCGCCGCGGGGGAGCGCGGCTGCTCGATGACCGCGGTCGGCAACACGTCGGCGTTGAACGGCGGGATCGTGCCGACCACCGGCGCGCCCGCCGCCACCTCCAGCCGCTCGGGCGTCCTGACGGTACGGTCGAGGTACTCACGCAGGAGCGCAAGCCCAGTCCCGACCATGACGCCGAGCAGCAGGCCGAGCGCCACGTTCAGGCGGGTGCGCGGCTTGACCGGCGTGTCCGGTCTCTCCGGCGGCTCCACCAGGCTCACCCGTACGGTGGCGCCGCTCTGGAACCTCTGCAGCTGCGCGATGAACGCGCGCGCCACGCCACCGGCGAGCAGCTGCGCCCCTGTCCTGCTGGTGTCCTCAACGCTCAGCTTGATGAGCAGTGTGTCGGGGACGGCCTCAGCGTGAGTCCGCCGCTGCAGCGTCGCCACGCTGATCGACCGCCCCCCGATCGCGCGCAGCGCCGCCTCCGCGACGGGCCGTGACTGCAGGACCTGCACGAACGAGTCGACCAGCTGCTGCGACAGCAGCGTCCCCTCGTATGCCGAGGCGGTGCCGCCGGCCGGGTCGCTCTTTGCGAGCACGAGCAGCTTGGCGTCCGCCTGGTAGACGGGGGTGACCGCCAGCGAGGTCACCAGCGCGGCCGTCGCGCAGAGCACGGCGATCGCAGCGATCAGCCTGACGTGCCTGCGGACGAGGCGGTGGTAGTCGCGAAGTCCCATGCGCCGACCTGGCGGGCCTACGCCGACGTCCCGGCGCGCCGGCGCCGGATCGCGAGCAGCAGGACCACGCCGACGAGGATCATGCCCAGGCCGAGACAGAGCTTCAGAAGCCCGTTGAAGCCGGTGAACGCGAGCAGGTCCTGGTCCTGTGCCTGTGCCGGCGCTTCCCGCTCCCGCTGCAGCTGCTCCCGGCTGGCGGGAAGCACGCGCACCGTCACGACGCCGAGCACCTCCCCGTTGGAGGTGGCCGTCACGGTGTGCTCCCCGGGCGTCGCATCGGCCGGGATCCGGAAGGTCGCGCTGAACCTCCCGTTGCCATCCGCGGTCGTCGTGGCCACGACCACCGGCTGGCTGGCGAACGTGAAGGTGACGGTCGCGCCCGGCTGTGCTCCCTCACCGGACACGGTGAGGGGCTGGCCCGCGACGGCGACCGAGGAGCTGATGGTGAGTGGGTTGGACACCGGCGGGTAGGTCTGAGCCACCGCCGCGGTGGCGGTGCCGATCAAGACTCCGAGCGCCAGCACGATCGTGCACACGGTTTTCCGCATGAGCCCCCCTGCCTGGTCGTGGCGGCGGCCACTGGTCGCTTGCCTGCGCATGCAATCCGAAATTCTCCACAAAAGGATGGAGACCCTCGAACTAGACTTGCGAGCAACCGGCACGTTAACGGATACCCATCGCCTGTTCAAGGACCTGTCGGAAAGGCTGCGAGGATGATCTGATCGTCCGGTTACGCGCCAGGGCCGAGGACGAACCGGAATGTCCAGGTGTGGTCGAGCACGCCCGACCACGACACCACCCCACCCTGCCGGCGGAAGCCCGGGGGCGTCTCCAGGAGCCGCCAGCCCGGAGGGGCCTGCAGCGACAGCTCCAGCCGGTCGGGATTGACGGTCGGCTGCGGACGGACCAGCAGCTGGTAGCTGGCACGCCTGCCGGTGACCTGCACCGCGTCCTGTCGCTCGAGGTCATAGGCCAGCGTCACCGACCTGCCCCGCGGGACCACGACGTTCTGCGAGATGGCCAGCCCGCCGAGCTCCGCCTGCGCCTCGGCAGCGACCGGACGGCCGTCGCGGGTGGCCTTGACGAAGCCGTACCCGCCGGCCACGTACAGCATCTGGAACTGGCTGTTCTCGCCGGCCCGGAAGCGCTCGTCGTAGGGGCCGACGATGTAGGGCGGCAGGCCGTGCGCGGGCGACTCGTTGCGCAGGGTGATCGAAGCATTCGCCCGCGCGCTCCCGTCCGGCCGCAGCGACACCCGGTAGCGGAGGGTCCGTCGCAGGAATGCGTCCAGCTTGTTCCCACCCGTGTTGATGGTGACCGGCATCAGGTAGTCGCCCGTCTCCGGCGCCGCCGTGCCGCCACCGACGCCAAGGTCGAGCAGGGACTGCTCGACGATCGGATCGCCCGAGTAGACCTGCAGGTGACGACCGCGGGCCGCGACGGCCAGGGCGCGCAGCAGCGCATCTGGACGCGCGGCGAGCGCGCGCTGGAACGCCGCGAAGGTGGCCAGCGCCGTCTTCGCGAGGAAGGCACGGCGGGCGTTGTTGTCCGCGGCGTAGCGAACGTAGGCGTCCACCAGCGTCACAGCGGCGACGTTGCCGGCGTCCAGGCGCATCCCCTCGACGGTGATCGGCCCGCTGACCCGCAGGATCTCCGCCACCGCCAAGGGGTCGACCGCGATCATCCCGTCGATCCGCGTGCCGGTCGTCTGCCAGTACAGGTCGGCGACGATCCGGCCCACCGTCGGCACGTCGGGCGGGATGTTCACCGCCGACCAGGCATGGTCGACGGAGAAGCGGCGGTAGCGTCGCGCCACCTCCTCCGGCAGCCACGCCCGCCCTCTGGTGCGCTGGTCCAGGGCGCTGTAGGACTCGACCCTGGTCAGGCGGGGGCCCCTCGGGCCCGACTCCAGGACGCCGTACTGCCCGATCAGACCACCCGTGCCGCGCAGCTCGGCCGGGTTCTGGAACGCGAGGAAGTAGCGGGCCGCGCCGGGCGGCCCGTACAGGGTGGCGGCCAGGGACAAGCCATCGCCCGCAGCGGTCGCGACGTGGCTGGCCCGCTCGGCCTCGCTGAGGAAGCGACTGCGCGCGGCCCCGCCGGCGACCAGCGGCCTGGCCGCCCGGACCTGGTCGGCGCCCCGGTCGAGGGCGTGGCCGAGCGCGAGCAGGGCGCTCGACGTCTGGGCGATCGTCGTCCCGCTCGGCGGCCCGGCCCGCAGCCTCTCCAGCGCACGGGCGACCCCATCTGTGGCGCGCACGACGTCGCCGGTGGAGGCGGTGATCGCACGGGCGACCCTGACGTCGCGCCCGGCCAGTGGCACAGCGGCGAGCTGGCGCAGCGGCCACCGGTCCAGCCGCGCCTGCGCTCCGCGGGCATGCGCGCCGGCGCGCTGGATCAGCTCGGAGCGCGCCGGCGACGACTCGGCGGTGAGGGTCGCCGCGCGGCCGAGCAGGTCCCGGGCGGCGAGCAGATCATCCTGGACTCCGGCCGCCTGGCCGACCGCCCACCCTGCGACGGACGCACCGCCGGCAACCACGACGAACCCAAGCAGCCACCACCGCCATCGCCGCACGTGCCCCCCTTACGCCCACGACGACCGGCGCTGCACCGCGCCGGGATCACGGTATGTTGCCAGCCGGCGGCGCAGCGGACACGCGGCCGTCCGAAATCCGCCACCCGTGGCAGGCTAGAGTGGTGCCCCGGTGGCGTGCCGGGCGGGGAGCGAGGGGGCGACGTGAGCGAGCGGGGCGGAACGGCGGGCGACGCCGTCGTTGTCGTCGGTGCCGGGCCGGCCGGCATGGCGACGGCGCTCGCGCTGCGGGCACGGCAGCTCGAGGCGCTGGTCGTGGAGGCCGAACCCGAGGACCACGTCCGACCCGGCAGCCGCGCGATCTACCTCCACCGCGAATCGCTGCAACTGCTGAACGGCTTCATGGCCGGCCTGGGCGACCGCATCGCCGCCGCCGGACTGGTGTGGCCGACCCGGCGCAGCACCTTCCGCGGCAGGAACGTCTACCTGCGGACCTACCCACCGCTGCCAGCGGGGACGCTGCCACCCTCCACCAGCCTGCCGCAGACGCGGACCGAGCGGCTGCTGCTGGCCGCCTGCCACCAGGCGGGCGTGCGGTTCCGCTGGCACGCGCCGGTCACCGACGCCAAGACCAGCTCCCGCGAGGCCGTGCTGACGCTGGAGTCGGGGGAGCAGATCCAGGCGCGGTACGTCGTCGCCGCCGACGGCGCCCGCTCCTCGGTCCGCTCCGCGCTGGGCATCGCCCTGAACGGGCCCCGCTCAGAGAGCCCCTTTGTGATCGTCGACGTCGACGAGCTGCCCACCCGGCCGTCGCCGCCCGAGCGGGTGTTCCACTACGAGCACCCGGCCGTGGCGGGCCGCAACGTGCTGCTGGCCGCATTCGCCGGGGGCTGGCGCGTGGACCTGCAGTGCCGTGCGGACGACGACGCCGAGCGGCTCAGCAGTCCCGAGGGCGTGCGACGCTGGCTGGCCAAGGTGATGGACCCGCGCTACGCGGACCGGGTCGCCTGGGTCTCCACCTACCGCTTCCTGCAGGTGCTGGCCAGCCGGTTCACCGATCCGGAGCGGAGGGTGCTGCTGGTCGGCGAGGCAGCGCACCTGTTCTCGCCGTTTGGCGCGCGCGGGATGAACTCCGGCTTCGCCGACGCCGCCGCCGCGGCCGGTGCCATCTGGATCGCCCTTGGCAGCCCGGACCGAGAGACGGCACACGCCGCGATCGATCGTTTCGCCAGCGACCGCCGCGGCGCGGCCGAGCACAACCGCGCCGCCGCGCGCAGCGCGCTCTCGCACATGGAGGCCAAGGATGCCAGGACCAGGGTCAAGCGGCGCATCGCCGCGGCGCTGGCGCCGCGCCTCCAGCAGGCGGGGCGCTGGCTCGACGAGGCACCCTACGGCCCACGCGCCGGCCGCCGCGGCAAGCCGGGCAGGTACTGACAGGACGACCCGCCGGCCTGGCCGAGATCAGAAGACGACGCTCCATCCCTCGGCGTCGGCCTGCGCCTCGGTGTAGGCGACGCCGTCGACCTTCAGGCCATTGGGATCGAGCACCGTGATCAGCCCACCGCGGTTGCCGAGCTGGACAGGTGCGGAGACGCGCACGCGGATGCTGTCTCCGGGAGGCAGCGTCCCGGCATCCAGCGCCATCCGATGCTTCACGCGGTCCAGGACGGACCAGCCGCTGAGGTCGACCTCCTGCGGGCTGGCGTTGAGCAGCGTGACCGTCTCGGCCTCCGGCGCCGGTCCGGTCGGGTTGACCAGCGCGGCGACGATGCGCACGGTGTGATCCGGCTCTCCCGGCCCGGGCAGCGGCGCCGGCCCCGGCTCGGGTAGCTCGGCAACGGTGTGCCCGGTCTGGTCGTCGGTGTGCCACGCCTGCGACTGGAAGGCCAGGAAGACCCCGACCCACTGGTCCTGGCCGGGGAAGTGCAGCAGCAGCCCGCCGTCCTGCCAGACCCCGTCGTCGGAGCGGAAGCGCTGGCTGTTGCCCTGGTTCATGTGGATGTCGTGGACGCCGTTGCCGGGCGAGAAGCCGAAGACCTTGTCGGGGGTCGCCGGCTCCGGCCCCCAGCGCTGACCGAAGGCGTACAGGCGGGCGTCGGGGTCGGCGGCGGCGCGCCGCACGAAGTGGTCGAGCTTGTCCGCCAGGTCGTTGTCGGGCCCGGGCGCGGTGGCCGGCAGCAGCCGCATCGCCTGGCGGTCGAACAGGTTGGCGCGGATGTAGTCCAGCGCCACCCCGCCCGGCTTGCTGGCGAGCGGGCTGAACCCGGCCGGCAGGTCGGCCAGCTCCCGCAGCAGGGGATGCCGGAACACCTCGTCGGCCACGTACAGCAGCTCCGGGGGCTGCTGCTGCGACAGCACGTTGACCGCGACCCGATAGTCGACCTCGCCGCCACGGGCCTGGATCTGGTAGTGCGGCGTATCGCCGCCTCCCTCTGAGCGCCGGTCGGCCACGCTGCCGGCCAGCACTCCGTACCTCGCCAGTGGCATCTCGTCCCCCTCACGCGCCGGAGCCGGCGCCGGTATCGCCCGCGAGCCGCTCCAGGACGCGCAGGACCACGCTGTGGTCATCCTCACCGAAGCCATTCCAGCACGCGGCGCCGAACAACTGGTCGACCAGGGCGGTCAGCGGCAGCGCCACGCCCTCGGCTCGAGCCGCGGCAAGCGCCAGGCCCAGGTCCCTGTGCTGGAAGGCGGCCGCACCGCCGCGCTCGAAGTCGTGGCCAAGGAGCTTGTCCCCCTTCACCTCCAGCACCCGGCTGGCCGCCAGCCCGCCGCCGAGGACCCCGAGCACCCGGCGCGGGTCCAGGCCGCCCTTGCGCGCCAGTACCAGCGCCTCCGACAGGGCTGTGAGGGTGGCGGCCACCACGATCTGGTTGCACGCCTTGGCGAGCTGCCCCGCGCCCAGCGGTCCCAGGTGCTCCACGGTGGTGCCCATCCCCTCGAGCAACGGCCGCACGCGGGCGGCGTCCTGTGGCCGGCCACCCACCATGATGCTCAGCGTGGCCTGCTCAGCCCCCACGTCTCCCCCGCTGACCGGGGCGTCGACCACCGATACGCCCCGCGGCTCGAGCCGCGCACCCAGGTCGCGGACACCGTCGGGCGACACCGTCCCCATCACCACCAGGACGCTCCCCCGGCGCATGCCGCCAAGCAACCCCTCCTCCCGGAACAGGACCTCCTCCACCTGGGCGAGGTCGGGCAGCATCGTCAGCACCACCGGCACGGCCCGTGCCAGCTCGGCGAGGCTGCGCGCCGCCCTGGCCCCCGCCGCGGCGAGCTGCGCGGCCGGGGCGGGGCTGCGGTTCCAGACCACGACCTGGTGCCCGGCCCGGACGAGGTTGCGGGCCATCGGGCGGCCCATAGCGCCCAGGCCGACGAAGCCGACCGCCTCCCGCTGGATCTGCCGATTGGTCATTCCTGTTGCTCCACGACGACGCCGACGACGCTCACCCGGCGCAGGGAGGCTACACTCTGCGGCGTGGATCCGGGTCGTAGGGGCCTCGATGCTCAACCTGACGCCGGACGAGCTGCTGGCGACGACCCGCAGCGTCCGTAAACGGCTCGACCTGGAACGACCGGTCGAGCGTGAGGTGCTGGAGGAGTGCCTGCGGCTGGCACAGCAGGCGCCGACCAGCAGCTACGCGCAGAACTGGCACTTCGTGCTGGTGACGGACGCCGGCAAGCGGGCGGCCCTTGGCGAGCTGTGGCGCGGCGTCGCCGGCCCCTACCTCGAGCGGCGCGCCGCGGCCGACGACCAGCGTGGCGCGCGCATCGGCGACGCCGTCCGGCACCTGGCCGCGCACATCCACGAGGTGCCGGTGCACGTCATCCCCTGTGTCGAGGGCAGGACGGAGGGGGCCCCGGTGGTGGTGCAGGCATCGCGCTGGGCGTCCATCATCCCGGCGGCGTGGAGCTTCATGCTGGCCGCCCGCGCCCGCGGCCTGGGCACCGTCTGGACGACCTTCCATCTGCGGCACGAGCGCGAGGCGGCCGAGATCCTCGGCATCCCCTTCGACACCGTGATGCAGGCGGCGCTCATCCCGGTCGCCTACACCATCGGCACCGATTTCCGCCCCGCGGCCCGCCGCCCGCTCGACACGCTGGCGCACTGGGACCAGTGGTAGGTGCCGCACGATACCGGGGGGGGCACCCCCTCAGGTGGTGACCGGGCGGTCCTCTTTGAGGGCGTTGAACAGAGCCAGAGCTTTCGAGCGGTCCCAGCGGACGACCGAGCCGGCGCCCGAGACGGTCCCGGTGCTGGCGATCGGGACCGTGGTGGCGACCCCCTTGCCGCCGCTCACCGCGCGCATCGCGAACGGGAACCGGATCAGGTGCTGCAGGTGGTCGCCGTTGTCCACCGTGATGGAGTCGGTGCCGTTCAGCGCCAGCGGGATGCTCTTGAAGGGGTTGAGCAGCACCCCGGGTCTGGTCGCCCGGTCGATCAGGGCACCGAGGAACTCGCGCTGGCGCTCGACCCGGTCCAGGTCGCCGCGGGCCGAGGCCCGGGTGCGGACGTAGCCGAGCGCCTTCCTCGAGTCGAGGACCTGGCAGCCGGCGCGGAGGTCGAGGCCCGCCTTGGGGTCGTGCATCGCGTGGTCCACGCAGAGCCGCACCCCGCCGACCGCGTCGACGGTGCTGGCGAAGCCGTCGAAGCCGACCTCCATGTAGTGGTCGATGCGGATCCCGGTGACGTTCTCGACCGTGTGGGCGAGCAGCTTCGGGCCGCCGAAGGCGTACGCGGCGTTGAGCTTGTTGGAGCCGTGACCGGGGATCGGGACGTAGGAATCGCGCGGCAGGCTCACCAGGGTCGGCGAGCCGCCGCCCCTCGAGAGATGCAGCAGCATCATGGTGTCGGTGCGCCGCCCGGCGGCATCGCCGGTCGCCAGCTGCCTCCTGCGCTCCCCGCTGAGCCCCTCACGGCTGTCGGAGCCGACGATGAGCCAGTCGGTTCCCGGAGTGACGGCGGGCCGGCCGTCGTAGTCGGTGAGCGCGTCGACCCGGTTGAGCCGCGTGTCCATCCAGACCAGCAGGCCCAGCAGCAGCACCAGCAGGACGGCGGCGGCCACGGCGATGCGCCGTCCCCAGCGGGGCCGGCGGCGCCCGACCCCGGCCACCGGCGCCGGCCGGTCAGGCGCGTCGACCGGGCGGCCGAGCTGGTTCAGCCGGTCCGACCACCCCTCGGGCAAGCCGCTCATCTCCACCTCCAACGCTGTTGAGCGACCTACGATACCGCCCGAGGGCGCGTTCAGCTTGACTCAGCGCTGGAAGGACCGCGCTCACTTGTCGCCGTGGCCGGGTCGGCGATCCTGCTCGTCAGCATCGCGGCGAGGTCGTCCGCGGGGACCGCCCGGCCGAGCAGGTAGCCCTGGCCGTAGTGGCAGCCGAGCTCGACCAGCGTGGAGAGCTGCTCGGGCGTTTCGATGCCCTCACCGGTGACCCGCACGCCGAGCGCGCTCGCCAGCGACATGATCGCGTACACCACCGCGCGGCCCTCGGCGTCGCGGTCGAGCCGGGCCACGAAGCTCCGGTCGATCTTGAGGATGTCCATCGAGAGCTGGCTCAGGCTGCTGAGCGAGGAATAGCCGGTGCCGAAATCGTCCATGGCGAGCTGGACAGACATCCAGTGCAGCGCCTGCAGCATCTCCGTCGCCGCCTCGAGGTTCATGGCGACCACGCTCTCGGTCAGCTCGAGGATCAGTGAGCCCGGGTCGAGGGCGGCGCCGTCCAGGGCGGACTTGACGTCGGCGATGAGATTCGGGTCCTGGAGCTGGTGGCCCGAGACGTTGACGCTCATCGACAGCCCGGCCGCCCGCGGCAGGCTGGCACGCCAGCCGGCGAGCTGCCGGCACGCCTCGTGCAGCACCCACCGGCCGATCGGGTGGATGAGCCCTGTCTCCTCGGCCACCGGGATGAACTCGGCCGGCAGCGTCAGCGTGCCGTCGGCCCGGCGCCAGCGCACCAGCGCCTCCACCCCCGCGATCTGCTCGCTCCGCAGGTCGACGATGGGCTGGTAGTGCAGCTCCAGCTCGCCGGCCTCGAGCGCCCAGCGCAGGTCGGTCTCGATGGCCAGCCGGCTGACGGCACGGGTGTGCATGGCGACGCGGAACACCGCGTGGCGGCCGCTACCGGCGGCCTTCGCCTCGTACATGGCCACGTCCGCGTCCCGCAGCAGCGTCTCGGGCAGGTCATGCCGGGCCACCCCGGTGGCGATGCCGATGCTGGCGCTGATCACGACCGCATGGCCCGCCACGTCGAAGGGCGGCTTGAGCTGGGCGTGGAGCCGCTCGGCGACCTCGACCGCCGCTTCCTCACCGGTGACCTCGGGCAGCAGCACGGTGAACTCGTCGCCGCCCAGGCGGGCGAGCGTGTCGCCCTCCCGCAGGCAGGCGGTCAGGCGCTTGGCCACGTCGCGCAGCAGCCGGTCGCCGGCGTCGTGCCCGAGGCTGTCGTTGATCACCTTGAAGCGGTCCAGGTCGATGAACAGCAGTGCGACCATGTGGCCGCGCTGCCGCAGGGCGTGCTCGAGCCGCTCGAAGAAGCGGGCCCGGTTGGCAAGGCCGGTCAGCGGGTCGTGGAACGCCTGCTGGGTCAGCCGCTCCTGGTAGAGCGCCCGCTCGGTGATGTCGCGGTAGTTGAGCACCAGGCCCTGCACAGTCGGGCTGTCGAGCAGGTCCGTGACGGTCATCTCGAAGCGCCGTGCCGCCCCGTCGTCCCGTGACCGCATGCGCACCTCACCGACGACGGGAGACCCATGGCGCCGCCGGGAGTCCTCGAACAGGCGCCGCACGAGCTCCCGGTCGTCAGGGTGGACCAGGTCGAGCATCGGCCTGCCGATCAGGTCCTCGGCGGGATAGGACAGGACCTGCTCGACGGCCGGGCTCTGGTAGCGGATGGTGCCATCGGCGTCGATCACCGTGAACACGTCGGAGGCGTTGTGCACCAGCGCGCGGAAGCGCTGCTCGCTCTGGCGCAGGGCCTGCTCGGCCGCCTCGCGCTCGTTGACCTCCTCGACCAGTCGCTGGTACGCGCGGGCGTCGGCGCGGCTGGCGCGCCGCCGCAGCGACAGGCCGAGCATCAGCGCGACGGCCAGTGTCAGCCCGGTCGCGCCCATGAGCACCCGCTGCAGGTTCGTGCGGGCGTGGAGCGCCTTCGCGACGGTGCTGGTGAACGAGATCTGGCTGGCGTCGTAGACCTCCTTCAGGCCCACAGCGACGCCGTCGGCCTGCCGGAGCAGGACGGGCCGGGAGCGGGCCAGGTGAGCGGGGGTGGGGTCGGCCTTCAGCCGCGCCAGCTCGGCGTCGAAGGAGGCGAGCCCCTGGCGAGCTCGCTGGAGCGCCGCCCGCTCGCTGCGTCCCGGCGGCGCCGCGTTCAGCGTGACCTCCAGCTGCTGTTCGAGCAGACCGCGGCGCAGGTCGACCGCGTCGAACCCGTCGCGCAGCCGCAGGCGCTGGACCTCGATCCCGAGCCTCAAGACCTCGAGCTGGAGGCGGGCGAGGCCGGCCGTGACGTCGGTGGCGGTGCTGAACGCGGCGGTGGTCGTGCCCAGGTTCTGGTAGGCCTGCACGATCATCACCTGGACGGTGACGATGAGCAGGCCCAGGACCGCGGCGAGGACCCGCTGGCCCAGGGACAGCCGAGGCCTCGCCGTTGGCTCGGACATCGTGGGTCAGTGGACCGCCATGGAGTCGATGCTCCAGATCCAGAGGTCCTTGTTCCTGCCGACGCTGGACTGGGGCGGGAACACCAGACGGATCGGCCCGCCCTTGGCGACCGGGATGGCCCTTCCGTCGGCCTTGACGGCCAAGAGCACCCCCGGCGCCGTCAGGTCGGCCACCTGGAAGTCGACCCTGTAGTCGTCGAGCGCGTGCATCCGCACCTTGGTCGCCGCCCGCGAGATCCCGGCCCGGCCGAGCAGGCTCGACATCGGGATGCCGGTGAAGCGGACGTCGTGCTTGACGAAGGGCTCGTAGAGCGTGGCCGAGGTGGTCGCCATCGCGTCGAGCGTCTTCTGGTCGAAGACGAGCAAGGCGCCCGCGTTGTGGTTGGAGAGCGTACCGCTCAGCTTCAGCACGACCTTGCCCTTCGGCGGCGGCACGGGCGTCGGCGGCGGCAGCGCGGCGGCCGACGTGGTGGCGGCCGGCGCACTGGAGCCGGCCGGAGTGCTCGAGCCGCACGCCGCCAGCACGACGGCGAGCGCAGCCGCGCCGACGGCGGCGCATGCCGTGCGCTTCATACGTGTCCCCCCTCCACCCCCGCCCAAGGCCCGGGGCAGCACGGTTGGCTGGGTCCTTCAGTACTGATCGGGAAATTTGAGCCACTTCCCAATAGCCCGCTCGTACTAGCAGTACTCCGTTAGCTCTTGCGGGAGTGCCGCTCGTGGGTGTACCTCTCAGGTGAGATCCCCGAGTCGAAAGGAGCCCGCCACCACCACTGGTGGCACCACCGTGACACCCGCACAACTTCGCCGCGTCCGAACCCGACTGCTCGCCTTCGCCCAAGACGTCTTCGCGTCCATTCCTCGCAAGGACCAGCGTCGCTGGGGCCAGACCTACCTGCGGGGCCTGCTGCTGGACGGCAAGCGCAAGTCCATCGAGCCGATGGCCACGCGGCTGGCCCGCGGTGACCCCGATGCGGACGCCTACGCGCTGGAGCAGGCGCTGCAGCAGTTTGTCAACCAGTCACCCTGGGATCCCGTGCTGGTGCGCCGCCGCCTCGCCGAGCGCATGACCGCGGCGATCCAGCCGGCGGCGTGGGTCATCGATGACACCGGCTTTCCGAAGTTTGGCCGCTACTCGGTGGGGGTCGCGGCGCAGTACTGCGGGGCGCTGGGCAAGGTGGCCAACTGTCAGGTCGGCGTCTCCATCCATGCAGTGACTGACCAGGCCTCTTGCCCGCTGGACTGGCGGCTGTTTTTGCCGGAGTCCTGGGATGCCGACGCCGAGCGGCGCCGCAAGGCGCACGTGCCCGACAGTGAGCGCCACCGGCCCAAGTGGCAGCTGGCCCTGGACATGCTCGACGAGCTGGCCGGCTGGGGTCTTGTGCCACCGGTGCTGTTGGCGGACGCCGCCTACGGCGAGGTCGCCGAGTTCCGGCTCGGCCTAGAGGCACGCGAGCTCGCCTACGTCGTGCAGGTCCCCGGCACCATCAGCGCCTATCCCCAGGACGTGGCGCCTGAGACCGTGGCGTACACCGGCCGCGGCCGCCCGCCCGTGCCCCGCTACCTGAAGCGGCGCTCGTCGCTGCGGCAGCTGGTGCTGGCCGCCGGCAAACATGCGGCCCGCACGGTCGCCTGGCGCCAAGGCGCCGACGGCGAACCGCTGGTCTCCCGGTTCGTCGCCCTGCGGGTGCGCCCGGCCGGGGTGCGGCTGCGGCGCGCCGCCCGCGGCGGGCAGCTGCCGGTGCGCCACCTGCTGGCCGAGTGGCCAGACGGTGAGCCCGAGCCGGTCAAGTACTGGCTGGCCGCCCTGCCCGAGACCACCCCCCTGCGGCAGCTCGTGTACCTGGCCAAGCTGCGGTGGCGGGTGGAGCACGATTATCGCGAGCTGAAGGACACGCTCGGCCTGGACCACTTCGAGGGCCGCTCCTGGCAGGGCTGGCACCATCACGTGACCCTGGTGTCGGTCGCCCATGGGTTCGTCACCCTGGAGCGGCTGGACCCAAAAGCGGCTGCGTCGGCCTGACCACCTTCCAGGCAGTAGCCGCTTCCCGTGCTGGGTGCTCGGAGGTGTCACAGCCGGGGCTGCTGTCTTGTCGTATGGGGTGTAGATGATCCCTCGATCAAGGCGTTGATGATGAGAGTGTTTGTGGCAGGTGCGACGGGAGCGATTGGAAAGCAGCTGGTGCCGCGTCTGGTTGCGGCGGGTCATGAGGTTCATGGCATGACGCGCCGCGAGGCAAGGCAGGCGATGCTCGGTGAGCTGGGCGCGGTGCCGGTGGTCGCGGACGCGCTTGATCCCGATCAGGTCGCGGAGGCCGTGGCGCGAGCCAAGCCGGACGTGATCGTCCATCAGCTGACCGCGATCGGTGCGCTCGACCTGCGTCATTTCGATCGCGATTTCGCGCCGACGAACCGGCTGCGGACCGAGGGGACGGATCACCTGTTGTCGGCCGGGCAGGCGGTGGGGGTGCGGCGGTTTGTGGCGCAGAGCAACGGCGCGTTCCCGTACGCACGTACCGGTGGGGCGGTGAAGGGCGAGGAGGACCCGCTCGACCCCTCGCCGGCGCGCGAGATGCGCGCGATGGTGGCCGCGATTCGCCATCTGGAGGCGGCGGTGCTGGGCGCCGACTGGACGGAGGGGATCGTGCTGCGCTACGGCGCGTTCTACGGGCCGGGCACATCGCTGGCGCCGGGCGAGGAGCAGTTCGAGCTGGTCCGCGAGCGCAAGTTCCCGCTGGTCGGCGGCGGCGGCGTGTGGTCGTTCATCCACACCGCCGACGCGGCCGAGGCGACGGTCGCCGCGGTCGAGCAGGGCAGCCGGGGCGTCTACAACGTGGTCGACGACGATCCCGCGCCGGTCGCGGAGTGGCTGCCGGCGCTGGCACGGATGCTGGGCGCGGAGCAGCCGATGCAGGCGCCGCGGCTGGCCGCGGGCGAGGTGGGCGCGGTGCTGATGACCGAGCTCCGCGGCGCCTCCAACGCCAAGGCCAAGCGCGAGCTGGGGTGGCAGCCGAGGCATCCGAGCTGGCGGCAGGGGTTCGCGGCGGCATGAGCGATCGCGAGCGACTGCTTAACGAGCTGCGGCCGGTCTCCTTCGCGATCGCCTACCGGATGCTGGGCAGCGTCTCCGAGGCCGAGGACGTGGTGCAGGAAGCGCTGCTGCGGGTGCATCAGGCGCTGGAGGCCGGCGAGCAGATCGCATCGCCGCGCGCGTTCGTGGCGACCGTGACCACCCGGCTGGCGATCAACGAGCTGCGCTCCGCGCGCGTCCGTCGCGAGGAATACGTGGGCCAGTGGCTGCCGGAGCCGATCATCACCGACGGCCGCGATGATCCGGCCCGGCACGCGGAGACAGCCGACTGGCTGTCGCTGGCGATGCTGGTGCTGCTGGAGAGCCTCTCGCCTGAGCAGCGCGCGGTGCTGCTGCTGCACGACGTGTTCGACTACGGGTATCCGCAGATCGCGCAGGTCATCGGCAAGAGCCAGGACAACGTCCGTCAGCTCGCGACGCGAGCGCGACGCCACCTCCAGCAGCGCCGGCCCCGCTTCCAAACCACGCGCGAGCAGCGCGACGAGCTGGCACGACGGTTCATTCAGGCCGTCGAGGAGGGCGACCTGTCGGGGCTGGAGGCGCTGCTCGCCCACGACGTGGAGCTGACCGGCGACGGCGGTGGCAAGGTGCCGGCCTTGGCACGGTCGCTGCGCGGCCGCAGCCGTGTCGCGCGCATGCTGATCGACTGGGCCCGCCTGGCCGCGCGCGCTCCGGGGGGGTCGTTGCGCCCCGTCGAGGTCAACGGCGGCCCGGGCGCGCTCTATCTGGACGCACAGCAGCGGCTGATCGCCGTGGTGGCGCTCGAGGTCGCCGGCGGTCAGATCACCAGCATCAGCGCGATCCTCAACCCCGACAAGCTGACGCGCCTCGGGCCAGTCGGCGACTTGACATCGCTGCTGGGGTCGGCGAGATGAGCTCCGGCGCTCTTGCCGCGTCGCCGCGCGCAGCTGTTCGGGGTCGCGCGCCCGGCCGCGCTCGTCTTCGCATCCGGGAAGGCTCAGGAGCCGCCCCTCGGCCGGCGCGCTGCGGCGCCAAGTGTGCGCCAACCAGGGTCAGGGTCCATGCGATCGACCAGCAGGTTCGATTTTTCGTCGCCACCCCAACGTTCACATCGCCCAGAGGAGAACCAAATGTCAACAGCCCAGGAAGCAACCAACAAGGCCACGGTCAGGCGTTTCGATGACGTCGTCAGCACCGGCGATGCGGAGGTCATCTCCAAGACGATCGACGAGCTCGTCGCGCCGGACGTGCTGATCCACATGCCATTGCCGATTCAAGCGACGGGGGCGCAAGCGCTTAAGCAAGTGTGGGCGATGCTCCTACGGGGCCTTCCCGACCTCCACGTTGCGATCGAGGATCTGATCGCGGAGGGGGACAAGGTCGTCAGCCGCAACACGGTTACCGGGACCCACCGGGGCGAGTACAGGGGCGTCCCGCCAACCGGCAAATCGATCACGTACAACGAGATCTTCATCTTCCGCTTCGCGGGCGGCCGAATCGTGGAGATGTGGGGGGTCGTCGACGTCTTCTCGCAGATGAGACAGCTCGGCGTGATTCCCGCCTAGTGCTACGTTCGTTAGATCCGGTCTGTGGGACGACTTCGTGCAAACCAGGCACGCGGGCACGATCCGGCTTGCGGGCGACACCGCGGTCGGCCGTGCCTACGTCGCGGAGTTCGGGCGCTTGCGCGATGGCAGCTCGTACCTGGGCTACGCCGTGGACCACGACCGCTACCAGCGCACCCCGGACGGCTGGAAGTTCGCGGAGCGGGTCTACGAGGTCAGCTACCTCGACACCACACCGCTGGCGGGCTCGGCGCCCAGCGCAGCCAGGGCGTTCGCTGATGGCGACGCGCGCCGGGTGGGAGCGGTCGAGCGAGCGGGTCGGGAGGGCCGTCCGCCGCTGGCGGTCGGGCCGGTGGTTGCGGTCGCCGATGCCGGCCGCATCACCGAGGTCGACTTCGTGCTCGACCGCCACAAGCTCACACGCCTCAGCGCCCACAACAAGGAGGAGAACGCATGAGCCGGTACGAGCTGTGGCGGGCGCGGCATTGCGCTTTGGCCCGGCGCCCGTCCGCGGATACGCCAAGGCCCTTGTGACCTACCGATCATCGATCCGCAGGAGATCGTGACGAAGGAGACGAAATGGCCGCAATCGTAGGGAGCATCGAGATCGCCCGTCGTCCCGAAGACGTCTTTGCCTACGCGACCGACTCTTCGCGCTTCCCCGAATGGCAGGCCAGCGTCGTGTCGGTCCGCCAGGAGGGTACTGGCCCGCTCGCCGTGGGCTCCAGAGCCGTCGTGACCCGGCGGCTCGGTCGCCGGACGGTGCCGGGGACCGAGGAGATCACCCAACTGAAGCCTCCCAGGACCTGGGCGTGGCGCGCGGGCGGCGGCCCGGTCAGAGGGACGGTCAACGGCATGGTTGAGCCGCTGGATGGCGGCAGGCGGTCGCGCGTCACGATCGCCCTCGAGTTCGAGGGGCACGGCATCGGCAGGCTGCTGGTGCCGCTCGTCGTCCGCCGGCAGGCGCGCAGGCAGCTGCCAAAAAACGAGCAGAAGCTGAAGCAGGTGCTCGAGCGGTGAGCCAACCGCAGGGAACCCGATTGGGCCGCCGGATGCCGCGCGGCAGTCGAATCCCCAACCGTCTTTTAATGTGACAAGGAGATGATCATGACAGTACGGAGCACAGCACCTGCGGCCGGGCCGGGCTCGGGGCGGCCGGGACGGCGGCCGGGGACTCGAGGCAGTGGCTGACCCTCGCCGTCATCTGCGTCGCCTACCTCATGGTCACCCTCGACGTGACCGTGATGACCCTCGCGCTGCCGTCGGCGTAGGACGACCTGGGGTTCACGAACGTCGACAGGCAGTGGATCGTGACCGCGTACGCGCTGTCATTCGGGAGCCTGCTGCTGGTCGGCGGGCGGCTGGCCGACCTGATCGGTCGTAAGGTGACCTTTCTCATCGGGCTGGTCGGCTTCGCGATCGCCTCCGCCGTCGGTGGCGCCTCGGTCAACTTCGCGATGCTGGTGACGGCGCGCGCCTGCCAGGGGGTCTTCGCCGCGCTGCTGGCGCCGTCCACCCTGGCCCTGCTGGCCACGACGTTCACAGAGCCGAAGGACCGGGGCAGGGCGTTCGGCGTCTTCAGCGCGGTCGCGGCCAGCGGCGCGGCCCTGGGGCTGCTGATCGGCGGTGCGCTGACCTCCGCCCTGTCCTGGCGGTGGTGCCTGTACGTCAATCTGGTCTTCGCCGGATTCGCGATCATCGGAGGCGTGCTGTTGCTGGGCAGGCAGCCCAAGACGCCGGGCGCCCGGCTGGACGTCCCGGGCGTGGTGTTGGTGTCGGGCGGGATGTTCTGCCTGGTCTACGGCTTCTCCAACGCCGCGAGGCACAGCTGGGACACGCCCTCGACGTGGGGCTTCCTCGCGGCTGGCGGCGCGCTGCTGATAATTTTTGCCTTCTGGCAGTTTCGCGCCGCGCAGCCGCTGCTGCCGCCCCGGGTCGTCCTGGACCGCAACCGCGGCGGCGCTTACCTCACCATGCTGATCAACGGCGCCGGCATCTTCGGCGTCTTCCTGTTCCTCGTCTACTACATGCAGACTGGCCTGGGTTACTCGGCGATCACCTCGGGCGTCGCCCTGCTGCCGATGGT
>WNGE01001226.1_pt1 | contig 46328 bp, 43 predicted proteins | sample 5400651 | NCBI WGS metagenome assembly WNGE01 (sample SAMN13153370, study PRJNA577476) | soil metagenome | isolation source: 60 cm soil or saprolite under grassland replicate 2 | place: USA:California | collected 2016-06-15 | reverse complement strand
CCCGGCAACCTGACCTCCAACGGCAGCGCGGCGGGCAACCCCGAGTTCCGACAAGCCGAGCGTCTCGAGGCAAGCTCGTTCCCCTTCGATCCGTCCCGCAACTTCGACAACGTCGTCATCGTCCGCTCGACGCGGTACAGAGTGACGGACCCGCAGTTTCGCGTCTTCGTCACAGCCCTTGCACAGCAAGGCCGCGCCACGGGCAAGGTCTTTGACGCGCGATCGTTCTACACAACCGGAGACCGAACGCTCGTTTCTTCCGACCGGCACGCGACGCTGATTACATTCAACGTCGCCGACACGACCGACATCAAGCAGATCAACCGAATCGTCGAGCGGGCGGACGGCCGCTCCGGTTTCGACGTCGGAATCACTGGCAACGACGTCCGAGACCAGGACTTCACCGATCTCTCGCAACACGACCTCAAGAGCGGAGAGCTCCAGTTCGGCCTGCCGGCCGCGCTCATAATCCTCCTGCTCGTCTTCGGCTCCGTCGTCGCCGGGTTCGTCCCGATCGCGCTCGCGCTACTCGCGATTGTCGTCGGGCTCGGGTTGGTCGCGGTCGTCGCTTCGATCTGGGAGCTCTCGATCTTCGTCATCAACATGCTGACCGGCATGGGACTCGCTCTCGGCATCGACTACTCGTTGTTCGTCGTCTCCCGGTACCGGGAGGAACGCGGCCACGACCGCGAGCCGCTGGACGCAATCGAGGCTTCTGGCGCGACGGCGAGCCGCGCCGTCCTCTTCAGCGGCACTGCCTTCGTGATCGCGATGCTCGGGATGCTGATCGTGCCGAACACGGTCATGCGGAGCCTGGCCACGGGCGCGATCCTCGTCGGAGTCACCTCCGTGGCAGCGGCTCTGACGTTGCTGCCGGCCCTGCTCGGCCTTCTCGGCGACCGGGTCAATGCCCTCAGGATCCCCTTCATCGGCGGCGCTGCGGCGCAACACGCCGACCCGGAGAGCCGGTTCTGGAGCGGCATTGTTCACCGCGTCTTGCGTCGGCCCGCCCTCAGCCTGGTTCTCGCATGCGCACTCCTGCTGACGGCCGCGATTCCGGTCTTCTCGCTCAAGATCGGCGCCAACGGAATCAGCACGCTTCCTGACCGTTTCGTCTCCAAGCGTGGCTTTTTACTGCTCCAGCAGAGCTTTCCCGGCGCCACCACCGACCCGGTCCGCATCGTGGTCGCCCACCACGCTTCGGATCCGAGAGTGCGAGCGGCACTCCGGGGACTCAGCACTCAGCTTGCCGCGAACCCCGAGTTCGGCCGTGGCGTGATCCGCTACGCGACGAACGGGAGCGTCGCCGCACTCGACGTGCCGATCCACGGCGACGACGCAGGAACGCGTGCGGTCGCGGCCGTGCGAGAACTGCGATCGACGACGATTCCGCAGGCGTTTTCCGGCACCGACGCCACCGTCCTCGTCGGCGGGAGGACGGCCGAGAACATCGACTACTTCGACTCGGTAAGCAATCCGACCCCGTACGTCTTCGCGCTGGTCTTGGGGCTGACGCTCGTCCTGCTCACACTCGCCTTTAGGTCGATCGTCATCGCCCTGACGGCGATCGTGCTCAACCTGCTCTCGGTCGGCGCGGCCTACGGCCTGCTCGTCCTCGTCTTTCTCAAGGGCGTCGGCAACGAGCTTTTCGGTTTCCAACACGTCGCCGTGATCGAGGCCTGGGTGCCTCTGTTCCTGTTCGCGGTTCTGTTCGGGCTCTCGATGGACTACCAGGTCTTCCTGCTCAGCCGGATCAAGGAGCGCTACGACGCGGGCCACGACACGCGGGCGGCGGTCGCGTGGGGCGTCGGGTCGACCGCACGCATCATCACCGGCGCCGCACTGATCATCGTCGCCGTCTTTGCCGGCTTCGCCAGGGGCGATCTCGTCCAGTTCCAGCAGATGGGCTTCGGCGTCGCCGTGGCGCTGCTCATCGATGCGACGATCATCCGATCGGTGATCCTCCCGGCCGCGATGGCACTGCTCGGCCGATGGAACTGGTACCTGCCGAGCTGGCTCGGCTGGCTGCCGCGCGTCGAAATAGAGCGTGCGCCGGCCTGAAAAAGACAAGGGGCCACCCGAAGATGGCCCCTTGGTCCGGTTACCAGCGTTGAACTAGTAGAGGCGCTTCCAGCCGTATCGCAACGGCGGCGCGAAGCGCGAGTCCCCTACGCTGGCTAGGCGATTCCCCGTAGGTGCCGGGGACACGCCTCTACCCGCTGGTACCTCCACTGCCCGTGCTACTTGAAATGTCTATCCGGACCACCTCCTTTCCGCGGTAGGCGAAAAGTAGCAGGCCGCAAGGCTGTCGTTCTCACTCAGCGGAGCACAACGGACAACTCGAGCCCGCGGTCCAGTGGCACGGTCGTGCTGAGCAAGGTCGGATCGGCCTGCCGGGCTTCGGTATAGCCGCGCAAGGTGTCCGCATGCAGCGTCACGTCGTCGCCGATCACGAGCGCGCCGGGCTCGAGCTTGTCGCGGGCGAGGCCGAAGAGCTCCTCGTACTGCTTGTTCGCCGCGTCGAGGAAGACCACGTCGAAAACGTCGTCGATCATCGGCAGCGTCTCCCGCGCATCGCCCTCCATGAGCTCGGCGGTCTCCTCGAGCCCTGCTTCGGCGATGTTACGGCGCCAGTCGGCGATGCATTCGTGGTCGCGTTCCAGCGAGAGCACGCGGCCGCCGAGATTGCGCACGCCCGCGGCCAGCCAGATCGTCGAGTAGCCGTGGCCGCCGCCGATCTCGAGCACCTCGCAGTCCGCCTGCGGCGCGCAGACCGAGAAGAGAAAGCGGCCGGTCGTGGGCTCGACCGGAACTCCTGGCGGGCGCGGCTCCTCGGCTTCGATTCGGGCGAGCACTGCGCGGACGCGATCGTCTAACACTCAGGTCACCTCGACCTTGACGATTCCGTCCTCGACGTGAACCGGAAAGGTCTCGACCGGAAAGACGGCCGGGAGGGTCAGCGGCCTGCCTGAGCGGATGTCGATGTGGGCGCCGTGGCGGGGGCAGATGGCGTAGCCCTCTTCGGGATCGAAATCCCCTTCGCAGAGCGGCCCGTCATCGTGCGAGCAGCGATCCTCGATCGCGTAGAACTCTCCGTCCAGGTTGTAGACGCCGACCGCGATCGACCCCGCGACGACGATCTTGACCGAACCCGGCGGCAGCTCCTCGACCGGGCCGACATCCAGTTCGGCCACGCTACTTCAGCTCGAGTTCGTCCAGACCGGCCCATTCCTCAGGCAGCGGCGTGCCCTTGGCGCGATGCAGGGCGACCTTCAGCACCCCGAGCCCGAGCAAGGCGCACTTGAGCCGGATCGGCGTCAGTGGGATGCCGATCTCCTCGAGCAGCTCGTCCTTCGGCATTTGCGCGAGGTCCGTTGCCTTGCGACCCTTCGCCATGTCGACGAGCATCGAGGTCGCGGCCTGGCTGATCGCGCAGCCTCGCCCCGAGAACTTGACGTCCTCGATCGTCTCGCCGTCGTCGGCGAACGAGACGTAGATCGAGACTTCGTCGCCGCAGAGCGGGTTGAACCCCTCGGCCTCGGCGTCGGCGTCCTCGATCACCCCGTGCCCGCGCGGGTTCTTGTAGTGATCGAGGATCACCTCTCTGTACATCTGGTCGCTCATCGGCTCTAAGAGAGGATCTTACGGACCTTGTGCAGCCCGGCGATGAGCCGGTCGATCTCCTCGGTGACCGTGTAGAGATAGAAGCTGGCCCGGTTCGTTGCGGCCACGCCCAGCTTGGCCATCAGCGGCTGGCAGCAGTGGTGGCCGGCGCGGATCGCCACGCCTTCGCCGTCCAGGATCTGGGCCACGTCGTGCGGGTGGATGCCGTCGACATTGAAGGAGATGATCCCGGCCCGGCGGTCGGCGGGCGGCCCATACGTCTTGACCCAGGGCAGCTCGGCGAGACGCTCGAGCCCGTAGGCGGCCAGCTCGTGCTCGTGCTGCTCGACCGCGTCGAGGCCGATCTCGGTGATGTAGTCGATCGCGGCGCCGAAGCCGACGGCCTCGGTGATCGCCTGCGTCCCGGCCTCGAACTTCGCCGGCACCTCGCCCCAGCTCGTGTCCTCGACGGTGACGCGGCTGATCATGTGGCCGCCGAGATTGAACGGCTCCATCGCCTCCAGCAGCTCCATCCGACCCCAGAGCGCGCCGATCCCGCTAGGCCCACAAAGCTTGTGCGCGGTGACGGCGACGAAGTCGGCTCCGAGCGCCTGGACGTCGACGACCCGGTGCGGGGCTCCCTGAGCGGCGTCGCAGACCATGATCGCGCCGCGCTCGTGCGCCCAGGCGGCGAGCTTGTCGACCGGATTCACGCTGCCGAGCGAGTTCGAGACCATGCCCGCGGCGACAACCTTCACGCGGCCCGCACCCGCGAGCTCGTCGAGGGCGTCGAGCCTCAGCTCGCCTTGATCGTCGAGCGGGAGCATCCGAAAGTCGGCGCCGGTCCTATGTGCGATGTACTGCCAGGGCACGAAGTTGGAGTGGTGCTCGAGCTCGGTCACGAGTACGACGTCGCCGGGCCCAAGGTTGTTCAGCCCCCAGGCGTAGGCGACGACGTTGATCGCCTCGGTCGCGTTTCTGGTGAAGACGACCTCCCGCGGGGAGGGCGCGTTCAGGAAGCGGCCGACCGTCTCGCGCGCGCCCTCGTAGCCGGCCGTCGCGCGCTCTGCGAGCTCGTAGACCCCGCGGTGAACGTTCGCGTAGGAGGTCTCGTAGAAGCGCTGCATCGCGTCGAGCACCTGGCGCGGCTTCTGCGAGCTCGCCGCGGAGTCGAGAAACGACAGCGGCTTACCGTGAATCAGCTCGTTGAAGATCGGGAAGTCGGCGCGCTGCTTCTGCGCGTCGAGCTTTGGACGTGCTGTTACGGCCACGCGGCCATCCTAGCCCTGAAGCTAAGGCACGCGGAACGAAGTGGCCACGTAGCCCGCCTTCGTGACCCTCACAAGCGCGTGCCGCTTGAAGCCCTTCAGTGAGGCGAGGCCCTTGGCGTTCGTATGCCCGACCTTGCCTCCGCCGCGGATGGTCGCTCCCTTGACCGGCGCGGTGTCCTCTCTGACCTTCACCGTTGGCTTCGGCTTCAGCGACGCGTGCGCAACGAGGCCGGGGATCAGGTGCGTGCGCCAGAGCGTGTTCCCCGGTGTGCCGCTGACGTTGACGACCGCCTGGACCTGGCCGGCCAGGCCGACCGCCTCCAGCGCGTATGGTGTCCTCCCGCTGGGGAGCAGCGTCTTGACCACGACTGGCGCCGCGCCGTGGGCGGCGTCGCGCAGCCGCGTTGCGCAGAGGTACTTCCCCTGCGTCCAGACGACCCAGAGCTTTGCGCCGTCGGGCTCGACTGCGAGCGCAAGCTGATTCGGCGCGCCGCCGGTGGAGATCGCGATCTTGCGCCCCGCCTTCCCCGCAGCTAGAGCGGCGATCGTCACTTGCTTCGTGCCGGGCCAGGCCATGAAGGTGTTCCCACGGCCGTCCGCGACGAGCGGCACTCGGTTGGTTCCCGGCAGCGCTTGCGCATCGGTGCCTGCGGCAAGGTTCACCGGCGCCGCGGTCGCGTCACCTGTGGCATCGAGGGACTCGTACATGTATCCCGACTTGCCGGTCGCGTTCGACCAGAACGCAAGCTGAGCGAGTCCCTTGGTATCGACGGCCAGCGACTCGCCGTAGCCGCAACAGAGGTTGAAGTCGTTGCGCAGCGTGCTGCCGTTGTCGCCCTGGTAGACGTTGACGAAGCCGGTGCCGTCCTGAGAGAACAGGGGCGTTCCGTCGGGGCGCACGGCGGCCGCCTGGACGTCTCCGATCGTCGACGCCGGGTTCGTCTTGACGGGACCGCTCCAGGTGGCGCCGCCGTCGATCGATGCAAAGCGGAGCGCACCCTGCGTCTTCAGGTCGGGAGTCGACCCCCCGAAGTAGAGAAAGATCGTCGCGTCCGCCTTGCGGAGGAGCTGCGGATCCGAGACCGCCGGCCAGCCGCTCACGACGGTGTGCGTCGCTCCGCTGGGGTCGACGACATTTATCGAGCCCTTGGACTCGACTTCATAGGCGACGAAGGCGCCGCCTGTCGCCCGCAGAAGCGACGGATCGGCATGGTTGGAAAGCTCGTCCGGAGTCAGAAAGAGGCTCCCGCCGGCGCCGGCCGCTGGAACCAGAGCAACCGCGACGAGGAGGGGCGCGAGCAGTCGCATCGCCCGCAAATTAACGACCCGATCGGCCGTCGATGCCCCTACCCTGTGCGAGATGCGCAAGACGGCACTCGCGCTGCTCGCATCGACCGTGCTCGTAGCGGGATGCGGCGGTGGCAAGAGCGCGACAAACGCGTCGGGCGCGAAGGTCTTCGCCTCGGCAGGCTGCGGCGGCTGCCACACCCTGTCGGCTGCGAATTCGAGCGGTCAGACGGGTCCGAACCTCGACCAGCTGACGCTGAGCTACGGCACTGTCGTGCGCCAGGTCTCAAGCGGTGGCGGCGGGATGCCCTCGTTCTCCGGCAAGCTCAGCAAGGGCCAGATCCAGGACGTCGCGAGCTTCGTCGTCGACTCGACGAAGAACCACTCGGCCGCGCTGACTGCATTTGAGCCGAATCAAGAGAAGGTCTCCGACTGTCACAACGACTACGCCTGTTACAAGCAGGCGTTCGGGAACATCGCCTACTACGACGGACCCGAGACGGCGCTTTCCCGCCTGGCGACCTACATGAAGACGAATCAGGAGGTCAACAGCGGCTGCCACCAGATCGCGCACTCGATCGGGCACGCCGGCTACGCGCACTATCACGACAATGCCGCGCAGGCACTCGCGCACGGTTCGATGACCTGCTGGTCGGGCTACTACCACGGCGTCGTCGAGCGGGCTTTCGCCGGCGTTCCGCGCGCGAAGGTCGCCTCGCTCGCCCGGAAGATGTGCACGGGTAACGAGATCAACAAGACGTACTTTCTGCTCTACCAGTGCGTCCACGGGCTCGGACACGGGCTGATGATCTACAGCCTGAACGACCTGCCCTACTCGCTCAAGGTCTGCGACCAGCTCGCGACGGCCTGGGATCGAACCTCCTGCACGGGCGGCGTCTTCATGCAGAACTTCCTACCCGGGCCAATGCAGATCGCGCCGACGAAGTGGCTGAGCAAGAAGGACCTGCTCTACCCGTGCGACAAGGTCGCGGTGGCGGACAAGCTCTACTGCTACCTGATGGTGACGTCAAGGATCCTGCCGGTCGTCCACTACGACTTCCGCAAGGCCGCCGCCTGGTGCCGAAAGGCCGAGACGGGCTGGGTCGCGACGTGCTTCCAGTCCTTCGGCCGTGACGCCTCCGGGTACAGCGTCCAAAACCCGCGCAAGATCGTCCAACTCTGCAAGCTCGCGGGCTCGATGGAGCGCGAGTGCATTTACGGCGGCTCACGCGATCTAACCTCCAACGACGCCGGCCCGGACCGGGCGATTCGAATGTGCCTGCTCGCTCCGGCGGCGACACGCTTGTATTGCTTCTACGGAGTCGGCACGATTGTCGGCGGCTTCGCCAATGGGAGCGCCGCCCGGCGCGCGAAATGCAGCCCGGTGCCCGCAGCGTATCGCCGCGACTGCTACCGCGGCGCTGGAGTCTGAGCCGCCGGCCGTCGGATGACCTTCTCGCAGTCGCTGCTGACGATGTCACGCAGGTCGGCCTCGACGCGATCCTTTCCTTCGCCGCAATAGACATGCTCCGTGAGCCCGTCGCGCGAATCGATCAGATCGTTGCCGTAGCCGCCGAAGAAGCGGTCGGCGCCGGGACCGCCTTTCAGATAGTCGCCGCCGAAGTCGCCCCAGAGGATGTCGTTGCCGCCCCCGCCGATCAGGACGTCGTTGCCGTTGTTGCCGTGGATCTTGTCAGCGCCGGCCTCGCCGTACACGTAATCGGTTTTGCCGCCGCCGGCGACCTCGTCGTTACCAGGGCCGCCGTGGACGACGTTGTGACCGGCGCCGCCGAAGACTCGGTCGTTTCCCGCACCGGCGAAGATGAAGTCAGGCCCGACGGTGCCGCAGATCAGGTCGTCGTCGCTGCCCGCGCGCAAGATGCTGCCCTGCTGGGTCGAGATCTCGCAGAAGGGGAAGACGCGCGAGCGCTCGTCGACGTTGTCGGAGAGGTCACCGTCCGGCGTCTTGCCGCTTGCATCGACCTCGCCCTCGATCGGGAACGTCCCAGCAGGAAAGACGTTGAACCGCAGCGTGATGTCGATCGCGGCTCCGGGCGCGAGAGCCGGCAACGTGCACGAGGCCCGCGCCCCGAGCGTGCAGGTACCGCTCGAAGCCGCCGCTGACACGTACGAGAACGGACTCTCGTCCGAAGTGACGAAGTGGAGCGGATCCGAGGTGACGTTGCCGTTGTTCGCGATCGTCGCGTGGTAGACGTAGATCCGGCTGTCGTCGAGCGCCGGGTGGTCAGTTTCCACGTCCAGCGAGCCGGCGATCGAGAGCGCGGCGCACACGAGCGGGTCCGAGGCGGGGGTCGCGCCCAGCGCTTGCCACGTCGGCTGCAGGATGTCGTTGTTGCTCGTCGTCAGCTGCGTCTCACACGTTCCGTCGGCGTTCATCACGAAGAGCTGTCGGTACGGGTTTTCATAGCCCCGTCTGCTCAGGAAAGCGATCCGGTGCCCGTCCGGCGCCCAGGTCGGCGACGAGCCTGCCTCGAGCGAGGGGCTGTCCGTGAGGCGCCGTTCGCCGACGCCGTCCGCCCCGACCAAGTAGACGTCGTTGCGGTAGTAGGGGCCAAAGCGGTAGTAGCCAATCTGTTGGGTGCCTCCGAACAGGAGATGCGTGCCGTCCGGCGACCACGCAGGCGGAACGCTCGTGCCTGCCGGCGTCTGACTGAGCTGGTGCAAGCCGCTCCCGTCCGGCCGAATCACATAGAGGAAGAACTGGCCGAAGTTGCCGCGGAAGAAGGCGATCTGCGACCCGTCGGGCGACCACGAGGGCGCCACGTCCCTCGTAGCGTCCTGGACCAGCAGCGTCCTGCCGCTGCCGTCGGCCTTGGCGACGGCGATGTCGGAGTCGTTCGTCGTCGTGAAGGCGATCTTGGTGCCGTCGGGCGACCATGAGGGCGGCGCGTCGGGAGAGGCATCGAGCGAAAGTGTCGAAGAGCTGCTGCCGTCGGCCTCGAGGACAACTATTGAGAAGCCCGACTGAACTGTTCCCGAGTCGAAAGCCACTTGAGTGCCGTCCGGCGACCAGGCGAAGGGGTGGGGGTAGTCGGTTCTGCCGATCTCCACGGGCTTCGAGCCATCCGGGGCGGTGACCCAGATCTGGTATGGACCGGCGTCCAGGGAGTACTGCGCGAAGACGAGGCGGGTCCCGTCCGGAGAGAACGACGGAAAGATCCCGTCGTGCACCGGCGTCGGCGCTCCACCGGCCGGATCGACCGTGTAAATGGAGCCGCCCGACGTGTAGGCGATCCGTCCGTTTCCTTGGAGTGCGGCGGCCGGAGCCGCCATAACCACAATCGCCGCCACCAGCAGACCGATCGTGCGCTTGAGGCTCATGCCACGACCCTAAGACGGCGTTGTAAGGCCGCCTGCAGCGAGTTGTGAGGCTTTGTTGGTGAGGAGTAAGGGTTCTAGGCTTGTGGAATCCGGGCCTCGAGGGCCTCGGTCACGGCCTCGCGGACGGGCTCCAGCTCGATCCGGTTGAGAACGTCGGTGAAGAAGCCGCGAACGATCAGGCGCTCGGCCTCGCCGCGGGAGATCCCGCGCGCCATCGCGTAGAAGAGCTCGTCGCGGTTGACCGGGCTGATCGTGGCACCGTGGGTGCAGCGAACGTCGTTGGCCTCGATCTCGAGACCGGGGATCGAATCGGCGTGCGCCTGCTCGGAGAGGATCAGGTTGCGATTCTCCTGGTAGGCATTCGTCTTCTGCGCGTCCTTCTCGACCTTGATCATCCCGCGCCACACCGCCGTCGCATGGTCGCGGAGGGCCCCCTTGAAGGCGAAGTCGGAGGTCGTGTTCGGGGCGATGTGCTCCTGGAAGGTGTCGTAGTCGAGGTGCTGGTCGCCGTCAGCGAAGTAGGCCCCGGTGACGCGCGAGGTCGCGCCCGCACCCGCGAGGTCGTTCTGGATCCGCGTCTTGCCCTTCTTGGAGCCGAAGCCGCCGGCGACCCAGTCGAGCTCGGCGTCGCGGTCGACGCGCGCGCGGTGGGAGGCGAAGTGCCAGGTCTCAGCGGAGAGGTTCTGAAGTGAGACGTACTCGACCTTCGCGCCCTGGCCGACGAAGAGCTCGGAGACGGCGTTCGAGTAACCCGCGAGATCCGGCCGAGCGGACGCGTACTCCTCGACGACGCTGAAGCGGCTCTCCGGCTCGGCGACGACGAGGAGGCGCCAGAAGAGCGCGCTGCCTTCGCGCGAGTTCGAGATTCGGACGTAGAGCGGTTTTTCGAGGACGAGTCCCTTCGGAACCTGGACGAGCAGGCCGTGCTCCCAGAGCGCCGCGTTGTGGGCAGCGAACTTCTCGTCGGCGCCGACGAGCGTGCCGAGCAGCTCGTGGTCGCGCAGCGGCTCGAAGGTGATTCCGTCGGGCGCCCGCTCGATCTCGATCCCGTCCTCGTTGACCGTGGCGAGAGCGGCCACGTCGAGGTCGAGCATGCTCCCCGCGGCCTCGGCCGGGGTCTGAACCCCGACATGGCCGTTGGAGACAAACATGTCCGGGTCGAAGCCCTTCAGGTCGGTGAAGCGCCACGGCTCGTCCGTCGTCGTCGGGAACGGCAGCGCCCGGTAGCGCTCGAGCAGCTCGGGCCGGCTCACGGGGCGTACCTCCGGTGCAAGATCAGCGAGTTCCCGTCGGGATCCTCGAAGAAGGCCATGTTGCAGACGCCCGAATCCCGCTCGCCTACGAACTCGACGCCTTTCGTCTCGAGCTCGGCGCGTGCGCCTGCGACGTCGGCGACGCGAAGCGCGATCCCGTGGCTGGCACCGCTGGCGAATTCGACGCCCTGGTCCTCGGGCTTCCAGAGGGCGAGAGTCACGTTTCCCGCTTCGAACTCGGTCGGCTCACGAGGGTTCTGCGGGAGCTGGAGCACGTCGCGGTAGAAGGCCACCGCCCGCTCGATGTCCCTCGTCGGGACGTCGACGAAGTCGACCCGCTCGATCTGCATCAGGGCTGAGAGCCGTCGCGGTACGGCGCGTAGCGGCGGTGCAGCTGAAGTCTGTTGCCGTCCGGATCCGAGAAGCTTGCGAGGTGGCAGACACCGGAATCGATCGTCTCGTGCAGGAACTCGACGCCCTCGGCCTCGAGCTTCGTCCGTGCCGCCTCGACGTCGGGGACACGCAGCCCGATCGGCATCTGGTGGCCCTCGGCCTTGAACTCTGGACCCATCGCCTCCGGGGCGACAAGCGCCAGCGTCACGTTTCCGAGCTCGTACTCGACCCAGCGGTCGCTCGAGTTCGGATTCCGGTTCAGGCCGAGCGTCCGGCCGTAGAACTCGTCCGCCCGCTTCAAATCCTGGACGGGAACGGCCACGAAATCGGCTCGCTCCACGCCGAGATCAGCCAACCGATCCTTCCATTTGCAACTGGATCAGCCGGTTCATCTCGACCGCATACTCGAGCGGCAGCTCCTTCGTGATCGGCTCGACGAAGCCGGAGACGATCATCGCCGCCGCCTCGGCCTCGGAGAGCCCTCGCGACATCAGGTAGAAGAGCTGCTCCTCGCCGATCTTCGAAACGGTCGCCTCATGGCCGATGTCGACGTTGTTCTCGTCGATGCTGATGTACGGGTAGGTGTCGGTGCGCGAGTCCTCGTCGAGGATCAGCGCGTCGCAGACGACCTTGGACTTGGCGCCCTCGGCGCCCTTCGCTACCTCGAGCAGCCCGCGGTAAGACGCGCGGCCGCCGTTCTTCGAGATCGACTTCGAGGTGATCGTCGAGGTTGTCTTCGGCGCCACGTGCACGGCCTTGCCGCCGGCGTCCTGGTGCTGCCCCTCGTTCGCGAACGCGATCGAGAGCACCTCGCCGTGAGCCCGCTCGCCGAGCAGCCAGATCGCGGGGTACTTCATCGTCAGCTTCGAGCCAAGGTTCCCGTCGACCCACTCCATCGTCGCGTCCTTGTAGGCGACGGCCCGCTTGGTGACGAGGTTGTAGACGTTGGTCGACCAGTTCTGGATCGTCGTGTAGCGGCAGCGCCCGCCTTCCTTGACGATGATCTCGACGACCGCGGAATGGAGCGAGTCGGTCGTGTAGATCGGCGCCGTGCAGCCCTCGACGTAGTGCACGTAGGCACCCTCGTCGACGATGATCAGCGTGCGCTCGAACTGGCCCATGTTCTCCGCGTTGATCCGGAAGTAGGCCTGGAGCGGCATCTCGATCGAAACACCGGGCGGCACGTAGATGAACGAGCCGCCAGACCAGACGGCTGAGTTCAGGGCCGCGAACTTGTTGTCGTTCTGCGGGATGATCGTCCCGAAGTACTGCTTGACGAGCTCCTCGTGGTCGCGCAGGCCGGAGTCCATGTCCTTGAAGATCACGCCCTGCGACTCCAGCTTCTCCTGGAGCTTGTGGTAGACCACCTCGGACTCGTACTGGGCGCCGACGCCGGCGAGGAAGTTCCGCTCCGCCTCGGGGATGCCGAGCCGGTCCCAGGTGTTCTTGATGTCGGGGGGCAGGTCTTCCCAGGTGTTCGCCTGCTCCGCGGTCGGCTTGATGTAGTAGTAGATGTTGTCGAAGTCGATCTGGCTCAGGTCGCCGCCCCACTCCGGCAGCGGGCGCGCCACGAAGTACTCGAGCGACTTGAGGCGGAACTTCCGCATCCAGTCCGGCTCGTTCTTGCGCTCCGAGATCGCGGCGACCACCTCTGCCGAAAGGCCACGCTCCGACTTGAAGACGTAGTTCTCTTCGTCGTGGAAGCCGTACTTGTAGTCGTTGCCGATCCCAGCGACGATCTCGGTCTCAGGAGTCGCTGCCATCATTCACCACCTCCCGCGGCGACGGCCGGCATGAACGCCTCGTAGCCCTCGGCCTCCAGCTTGTGTGCGAGCTCGGGCCCGCCTTCCTCGACGATACGCCCGTCGACGAAGACGTGCACGTAGTCGGGGTCGATGTAGTTGAGGATTCGCTGGTAGTGCGTGATCACGATTGCACCCATGTTAGGCCCCACGAGGTCCTTGACGCCGCCGGCGACGATCTTCAGCGCGTCGATGTCGAGCCCTGAGTCGGTCTCGTCAAGCACCGCGATCCGGGGCTTCAGCATCGCCATCTGAAGGATCTCGACCCGCTTCTTCTCGCCGCCGGAGAAGCCCTCGTTCAGATAGCGGCTCGCCATCTCGCGCGGGACCTTCAGCTGCTCCATCGCAGCCATCAGCTCCTGGCGGAACTCGGGGATCGGAATCGGGTCGTCCTCGCCGGCCTTGGCCTTGCGGACTGCGTTGATCGCCGAGCGCATGAAGCTCGTGACCGTCACGCCGGGAACCGCATGCGGATACTGGAATGCGAGGAAGAGGCCCTTCTGCGCCCGCTGGTCGGCCTCCATCTGGGTCAAGTCCTCGCCGTCGAGCAGGAGCTCGCCCTCGGTGATCTCGTAGGCCGGGTGGCCCATGAGTGCGTAGGCGAGCGTCGACTTTCCCGAGCCGTTCGGGCCCATGACCGCATGGGTCTCGTTCGTGTTCACGGCGAGATCAACACCCTTGACGATCTCGGTGCCGTCCTCGAGCGCGACATGCAGATTTTTCAGTTCGAGTAGTGCCATGATCAGGATGCGGGCGCCGGTCGGCGTGCCCACCCGACCATGCTAGCGGGTCTGTGCGGCCCCCCGAACGAGGGATGCAGAGTCCGCGCAAAAGCGCCGAATCACGGTAAGAACAACTGCATGGCGGGCGGCCACGCCGAAGGAGGAACGATGGCCGACGCCAGACAGCCAACCTTTGGAACCTCACTGATTGCGGTGCTCGCCGGCGGCGCGATCAGCTCCTGGATCTCCGCCGCTTTTGTCGACATCGCGCCGGCAACCAGCGTCGAGGCGTGGGCAATCCTGACGAGCATCTGCGGCGCGGTCGGAGTCAAGCTCGTTCTGCGCTTCTTGAAGTACGACGTGCCCGTTGCCTTCGCCGCCGGAGCGCTGATGGCCGGTCGCCTCGTCAGCCTCGCGCTCGTCCAGGCGATGCCCGATCTCGGCGGTCACGCGATTCCGGGGTTCCCGGCCTACGGGCTCTTCTCGAGCTTCCCGAGCCTCGTCCTCTCGGCCTGGCTCGTCCAGATCAGCGCCGGACGCATCCGAGCCCTGACGTACTGAAAGCACCTATTCGGCATCGCCGGTTCATACCCCGTCGCGTAAGCGCTACCCTTGGGGCATGCCTGAGATCGGCATCGCCGGGCTCATCGTGATTCTCATCGTCGCGTTGCTCGTCTTCGGGCCGAAGCGGCTGCCGGAGATCGGGCGCTCACTCGGGAAGGGCATGCGCGAGTTCAAGGACTCGATCAGCGGCGAGGACGAGAAGGCGAAGCCAGAGCTGCCGCCCCGCTCCGGGGACGAGTCCCCGCCTCCCTCCGCTTCTTAACTCGATGGCCCGGCTCCCGCGGCGCCTTCGCCACGGCGAGGAGGCCACGCTCGTCGAGCACCTGGGCGAGCTCCGTGCGCGACTGATCATCTCGCTCGCGGCGATCGCGATCGCCTTTGCTGTCACGTATGCATTTCACGGCCAGCTGCTCGACTGGCTGAACCGGCCGCTGCCGGAGCGGTTGAGGAAGCCGGTGACCTTCAGCCCGATCGAGCCGTTCACGACCTCGATCATGGTCACGCTCTACGCGTCTTTCCTGCTGGCCCTGCCGGTCGTCCTCTGGCAGCTCTGGGCCTTCCTCGCCCCGGCCATTGAGGAGCACCGCCAGCGCACGATCGCCCTGGCCGTCGCGTTCGCGACGGCGCTCGGCTTGGGGGGCGTCGCCTTTGGCTACTGGGTGATTCTCCCGCCGGCGCTCCACTTCCTTACGAACTACGACTCGAGCCATTTCGACATCCTGGTCCGGGCGCGCGACTACTACCGGTTCGTGACCTTCGTCCTGCTTGGGGTGGCGCTGGCATTCGAAGTCCCGGTGTTCGTGCTCGCCCTCGTCCGGCTGCGCATCCTCACGGCCGCGAAGCTGCGCAGCACCTGGCGGGTCGGGGTCTTCGCGATGACCGTGGTGGGAGTCCTACTGCCGGGCGTCGATCCGGTCTCGACCATCCTCTCGGTAATTCCGCTCGTCTCGCTGTACGTCCTGTCGATCGGCCTTGCTTCGTTCCTCGAGCCGCGCTGGCGGTCCGACGCGGGCGCCGCGCCGTTGCCCGAGTGACCTACCCGAAGATCGAGCTCCACGTCCACCTCGAGGGGACGGTGCGGCCGGAGACGCTGCTCGAGATCGCGCGGCGGAACGGCTACGCGCTTCCGGTCGATTCCGTCGAAGGCGTTCGCGCCCTCTATGAGTACCGCGACTTCGCGCACTTCATCGAGGTCTTCATGCTGACGTCGAGCGCTCTCGAGCGCGAGGACGACTTCAGGCAGATCACGGTCGAGTATGCGGAGGAGGCCGCACGGCACGGCGCCGTCTACCTGGAGGCGATCTTCGCGCTCGGCCTCTGGCGCGGCCTCGACAGCGACGCCGTCTTCAGCGGCGTCTGCGACGGCGCCGCGGAGGCACACGAGCGCTACGGGATCGAGATCCGCCTGACGCCGGACATCGCGCGCGTGTACAGCCTCGACGAGGCGCTCCAGGTCGTGCGCTACGCGATCAAGTACCGCGACCGGGGAGTGGTCGGCGTGGGTCTCGGCGGACCGGAGGCCGAGCATCCGCCCGAGCCCTATGCGCCCGCCTTCGAGCTCGCTCGCTCCGAAGGCCTCGCCTCCGTTCCCCACGCGGGCGAGCACGCCGGGCCGAGCTCGATCCGCGGCGCGCTCGACGCGCTCGGCGCCCATCGCATCCGGCACGGGATCAGGGCGGTCGACGATCCGGGGCTGGTGCGGGAGCTGGCCGACAGGCGCGTCGTCCTCGACGTCTGCCCGATCTCGAACGTCCGCACGCGGGCAGTTCCCTCTCTGAGCGAGCACCCTCTGCCGGAGCTCGTCGCTGCGGGCGTCGTCTGCTCGCTCTCGACCGACGACCCGGCGATGTTCGGGACCGACCTTTCCACCGAGTACGCCGCAGCGTCCGAGCGCGGGCTCGAGCCCCGGAGCTTCTACGAGGCCGGCCTCGAGGGCGCCCTCTGCGACGAGCCGACGCGATCCAGGCTGCGTGAGCTCGGCGAGACCTTCGACTGGGCGGTCGTCCCCTCGGCCGGGGTCGAGGTACCCTAAGGCCTCATGGCACGAGGAGCTGCACAGGCGCGACGCAAGGGCGCGAAGTCGCAAGCCGGTACGCGGAAGCAAGCCGCCGCGCGCCGTCCGCCGACGATCGAGCAGACGATGTTCTTCCCTCGCCTGCGGCGGCAGGCGAAGTGGGTGTTCCTCCTGCTCGCCGTCATCTTCGCCGGCGGGTTCGTCTTCTTCGGCGTCGGCTCGGGCTCGACCGGCCTCGGCGACCTGTTGCGCGGCAACTTCAACATCTTCGGCAGCAACGGCAGCTCCACGAACAGCTCCGCGGTGAAGTCCGCGCTGAAGAAGACGCAGGCCCATCCGAAGGACCCGAACGCCTGGAACGACCTCGCGACCGCCTATCAGACCGACGGGAAGCTGACCGAAGCAAACGCAGCGCTGGAGCACGTGCTCAAGCTGAAGCCGAACGACATCGGCGCGCTGCAGCGGGTCGCCGGCTTCTATGAGACGAAGGCGCAGAACAAGGAGACCGAGGCGCAGAATCTGCAGGCGCAGGCTCCGCTCTCGCTCGCGGGGGTGCTCGGCGTGTCGAGCACCAGCCCGATTGGCCAGGCTTTGAGCAACGACCCGACCAGCCAGCAGCTGACGCAGAAGGCTCAGGCGGCCTTCACGGAGGCAAGCACCGCGCTCCAGAAGGACACGGACCTCTACAAGCGGATCGCGAAGCTGCAGCCGAACGACGTCAACACCCAGTTCCACTACGCGCAGCTCGCCGATCTCACCGGCGATACAGCCGCGGCTATCAAGGCTTACAAGCAGGTGGTCAAGCTCGCGCCGACCGACCCGAGCGCCCAGCAGGCGAAGCAACGGATCGCCGTGCTGAGTCCCGCGAAGCCTCGATAGACTCAGCCGTCCTGACTGAGGCGTCCACGAACCCGGGGGATCGGATGAACTTCGACATCAAGACGGAGCAGATCGACGGCGCGTACGTGATCGCTCTTGTCGGCGAGGTCGACCTCTACACCGCACCCGAGTTCAAGCAGCAGCTGCTGGACGTGATCGCCAAGGGCGGCAAAGAGGTGATCGTCGACTTCTCGGACACCACGTTCATCGACTCCACCACGCTCGGAGTTCTTGTCGGCGGCGTCAAGCGGCTGCGGACGAACGACGGCCAGCTCTCGCTCGTCTGCAGCGACCGGAACATCACCAAGATCTTCGAGATCACCGGCCTCGACCGCGTCTTCACGATCTACCCGACGCGTAACGAGGCGCTCTCGCAGGTCGGAACCTCGAGCCAGCCTCCCGCCTAGGCTCGCCTCGTGCGCCTCTTCGCCGCGGGACTGCTCTTGCTGGGAGTCGCCGCGCTCTCTGCCGGCTGCGGGACCAGCCAGACGGGAATCGCCAAGGGAGGAGACGTCGGGCAGGGGAAGACGCTCTTCGTCGCCAAGTGCGGCAGTTGCCACCGTCTCGCGGACGCAGGGTCGACCGGGACGATCGGTCCGGATCTCGATGGCGCCTTCGCCGGATCTAGGGCTCAGCATTTCAAGCTCAGCACGATCAAACAGGTCGTCTACGACCAGATCTACCACCCCGCCCCCGCCGGCCTGATGCCGGCCAAGATCGTGACCGGCGCGGACGCGGCTTCGGTGGCTGCTTACGTCGCCTCGGTCGCCGGGACGGGCGCGGCGAGCAACGGCGCCCCGCCAACGATCACGAGCGCACCTGCCGGCGGCGGCGGAGGCGGTCTCGCCGCGACGGGCGGGAAGCTCTACGAGAGCCTCGGCTGCTCCGCCTGCCACTCGATCAGCGGCGCAAAGGGCGTCGGCCCGACCTTCAAGGGCGTCTACAACTCGAAGGTGCAGCTCTCGACCGGCCAGACCATTATCGCGAACGAGGCCTACCTGCTCGAATCGATCCGCGACCCTGACAAGCAGATCGTGAAGGGCTTCCCGAAGGGCGTCATGAGCGCAACGATCACGCCCGGCTCGGTCTCCATCGCCAACGCGAAAGCCCTGATCGCCTTCATCAAGTCCAAGAAGTAGCCGTCGCTAGGGCCAATGTCCGGGGTCTGACCCCGGGACATGACCCGATCGGCCCTAGCGAACCTCTTCGGACTCCCGCTCGAGGTCGACCACAACGTGCGTGATCGGGACCGCGAAGCGCTCGCGGGCGCCGCTGACGACGCCCTTTTCCAGCCAGTTCGACCGGCCTTCGGGATGGGTCGAGATGATGATCTCGTCGGCGCCGAAAGTGCGGAGGGCGTCCTCGATCGCCTGCAGCGGCTCGCCGTCGCCGATCTCGCCGCGGGCTTCGATGCCCGCGTCGTTCAGACGCGCGAGGCTGCGCTCGAGGCGCCCCTGCGCAGCGTCCCGCGCCTGGTCGTCGTCCGAGACCCAGTGCTTGAGCGGGGTGTTCAGCGCCGGCGTCACGACGAGCACCTGGGCTCGCCAGCCTTCGCTTCGCTGGCGAATCGTCTCGCGCAGGGTCTCCCCTCCGACGGTCTCATTCGCGATTACGAGAATCCGCCGTTCGTCCTCTGCAGTACGCGCCCTGGTCGGCGCGAGAACCCTCGGCCGCCGTTCGCCGCGGCGGAAGTAGAAGAAGAGCACGACCGCGCTGAGCACGATGAAGACCGCGAGCCCGAGCCACCTGTTGATCACGGCGCCGGCGACGATCAGCCCGAAGTAACCGATCGTCAGCCAGACGAACCGATACGCCTCGGCCTCGCTGCGAAACGGGTTCAGCGCCATCGAGCTGTTAGAGGACGTACACCGTCGTGAAGACGATGATCCACATCACGTCGACGAAATGCCAGTAGATGCCGCCGATCTCGACGCCGTTGTGAGCCTCCGGCGAGAAGTGGCCGCGGTAGGCGCGCGTCGTCATCGCCGCGAGTATCGTCAGGCCAACGAGGACGTGTGCCCCGTGCAGGCCCGTGAGGGAGAAGAAGATCGTCCCGAACGCCTGGTCGTGCGGGGTGAAGCCGATCCGCGCGTACTCGAGCAACTGCGTTAGCAGGAACGTCGCCCCCATCAGGAACGTCAGCGTCAGGCCCGCCTGGAGACCCACGCGGTTTCCGCGCTTGATCGACTGCAGCGCCCAGTGCATCGTGAAGCTCGAGGTCACCAGGATCGCGGTGTTCACGAATGCGACGAACACCGGCAGGTGGAACTGGGGAGGCGGCCACGGCTCGTGGCCGACAACCCGGATGAAGAAGTAGGCCGTGAAGAACGAGCCGAAGAGCATCACCTCGGAGGCGATGAACAGGAACATCCCGAGCGTGCCCGCGTCGACGCGCGAGCTCTGGTGCGCTACGGGCGGATGCGCCGCATGCTGGGCTTCGGCACCCGCGGTCACGTGATTGCCGCCTCCTCCTGAAGCACGACGTGCTCGACCGGCAGGTTCGTGGCCTTGTGGAGCCGCTGGATCAGGTCACGGCGGAGCCACGGCGACTTAGACGGCGCGAAGGTCGAGACGATGATCTCGTCGATCCGCTCGTCCTGGACGGCCTGCGTCGCGGCCGTGAACGGATCGGGATGCGCGACTTGCCCGTGGGCGTCGATCCCGTCCGCCCGCAGAATCGTCAGCGCTCGCCGGAGTCGCCGCTCGGCCTCGGGATGCTCGGCTTGGGTCGGATCACTCTGCGGCGCAACGATCAGGAAGCTGGCAGGCCCGCGTTGGGAACGCTCGCGGATCCGCGCCAGCAGCGGCTCACCGATTACTGTCTCGTTCGCCACCACGAGCACGTTCTTGGGGCCGCCCTCCGACTCGAGATCGACGACCACGTGCTCGACGGGCGTGTCGCCCGCTGCCTCGCGGATCTTGTCGACCACCTTCCTCCGCAGCCAGCCGGACTTCTCCGCGGGATGCGTGGAGACGACGATCCGGCCCGGCGGCGGCTCCAACTGCGCGAGCGCGTCCTTGACCGCGTCCACGGGCGAGGTGTCGACAACGAGCCCGTGCGCCGAGATCCCGGCCTCGTGCAGCGCGTCGAGCGTCCGATTGAGCCGGCGCCCCGCCGCCGCGCGGCGCGTGTCCTCGTAGACGACGTAGCCACCCGAAGGAGCGTTCACCGGCGCGAGCACGGTGACGAGATCGACGCCCGCCGCCGCCTCGCCGCGGACGGCCTCGAGCAGCTGATTGCTGGCAGCCGTCTCGTTCGCGATCACGAGAATGTGGCTCATACCTTCACCTCATCCTCCTCGACGACCCGGTCGCCGTTGAAGACGGCGTGCCGCGCGCCCGGGACGCCGTACTCGTACGGGCCGCCGACGACCTGCGGGATCTCGTCGAAGTTGAAGACCGGCGGCGGCGACGAGACCTGCCACTCCAGCGTGTGTGCGCGCCACGGATTCGCCGGCGCCGGCGCGCCACGCGCCCAGGAGACGATCATGTTGTAGAGGAAGACGAGCGTCGAGGCGCCGAGGAAGAACGACGCAATCGAGATGAAGAAGTTGAGGTCGGCGAAGCGCGGCGCGTAGTCGGAGACGCGGCGCGGCATCCCCTGGATCCCGAGGTAATGCATCGGGAAGAAGGTCGCGTTGAAGCCGATGAAGGTCAGCCAGAAGTGCAGCTTCCCGAGCCGCTCGTTGTACATCCGCCCGGTCATCTTCGGGAACCAGTAGTAGATGCCCGCGAAGATCGTGAACAAGGAGCCGCCGAAGAGCACGTAGTGGATGTGCGCGACGACGAAGTAGGTGTCGGAGACGTGGATGTCGATCGGGACCGCGGCCAGATAGATGCCGGAGAGGCCGCCGATCACGAACATGGAGACGAACCCCAGCGCGAACAGCATCGGGGTCGAGAAGTTGAGCTTGCCCTCCCATAAGGTGGCGAGCCACGAGAAGACCTTGATTCCGGTCGGGACGGCGATCACCACCGACGTCACCATCATCGGGACGCGCAGCCACGGCGCCATGCCCGAGACGAACATGTGGTGCGCCCAGACCGAGAAGCCGAGCACGAGGATCGCCATCAGCGAAAGCGCCATCAGGCGGTAGCCGAAGATCGGTTTCCTCGCGAAGGTCGAGATCACCTCCGAGGCGATCCCGAAGCCGGGCAGCATCATGATGTAGACGGCCGGGTGCGAGTAGAACCAGAAGATGTGCTGGTACCCGAGGACGTAGCCACCCGCCTCGTAGTTGAAGAAGTCCGTGTGCATGACGTGGTCGAACATCGACATGAACTGCGAGCCGGCGATGAACGGCGTCGCGATCACGACCAGCAGCGACGTCGTGAAGTTCGCCCAAACGAGGAGCGGCAGCCGCCAGAAGGTCATCCCCGGCGCGCGCATGGTGATGATCGTGACCAGGAAGTTGAGCGCGGTCATGATCGACGACGCTCCGGCCCACTGCACGCCCATGTTGAAGAAGACGGCGCCGAGCTCCTGGTGGGTCGAGCAGAGAGGCGCGTAGCCGGTCCACCCGCAGCCGAAGCCCGGGACGAGGAAGCTCGAGAGCATCATCAGCCCCGCAAGCGGCAGCAGCCAGAACGAAAGCGCGTTCAGGCGCGGGAAGGCCATGTCCGGCGCGCCGATCATCAGCGGGATCACGTAGTTCCCGAGCCCGGCGAAGGCCGGGATGATGAAGAGGAAGATCATCAGCGCGGCATGCACGGAGAAGAGCTCGTTGAAGACCTGGTTGCCGACGTACTGCATGCCCGGCCGCGCCAGCTCGGCGCGCATGATCATCGCGGTCAAGCCCGCGGCGATGAAAAAGAAGATCGTCGTCACGAGGTACTGGACGCCGATCACCTTGTGGTCGGTGTTGACCCGGAAGTAGTCGCGCCAGCTGTGGGCACCGTGGCCAGAGTGGTCCTCGGGCCGCGTAGGCGAGCCGATCACGTAGCGGGCCCAGTAGTCGAAGCCGCCGATCCCGGCGAGGAAGCCGAACGGAACCGCCGTCAGCTCGACGGTCGTGATCACTTCGCCGTCCCAGATCGGATGCCAGCCCTCCGCCCAGCGGACGAGGAGGGTGATGCCCAACCCGATCCCGAAGAAGAGGGCGGTCATCCACGGGACGCGCAGCCAGCCGGGCGCGAGCAGCCGGCGCCAACCACGCGGCGGAGGCTTGGGGCCGGCGTGAAGCTCGCCGTGAGAGACGGTCGCCGAGGTCACTTCTTCCCCGCGGTCAGGAACTGGACGAGCGCGTCGAGCTGCTGCTTGGGCAGCGACTTGAACGTGTCCGGCATGATGTTCGGCTGGTAGCCCTTCTCGATGTAGGCGTTCGGATCGACGATCGACTTGCGGACGAATGGGACGAGCGGCTGCCCAGCCCGCCGCGCGTCGGCGGCGAGGTTATCGAGGTCAGGCCCTGTCGTTGCCGTCGAGCCGGCGGGCTTGTAGGTGTGGCAGGCCGAGCAGCCGTTGCTGTTGAAGGCGGCCAGTCCGGCGCCTCCACCCGCTGGCCCCTGAGCCGCGCTGGCGGCCGCCTTTTCTTGCGCTTTCACCCAGGCCGTGAAGGCCGCCGGCTTCATGACGATCGCCTCAGAGCGCATGAGCGCGTGCCCCTCGCCGCAGAGCTCCGTGCAGGCGATCGGGTAGGTGCCGAGCCGCTTCGGCGTGATCACCAGTTTGGTCTCGATGCCCGGCACGAGGTCCTGCTTCTGTCCGAACTCCGGCACCCAGAACGAGTGGATCACGTCCTTGCTGTGCATCTTCATCTGGACCGTCTCGCCGATCGGCAGGCGTAGCTGCGAAACCGTCAGGCCTTTGTACTTCGGATAGCTGAACGTCCAGGCGAACTGCTCTGCGCTCACGTTCACCTGCAGATGGTTCTTCGGGAGGTGCTCGTTCTGCGCCAGCGCGACCGCGCTGACGACGGCGATGGCCGTCACGAGCACGGCCGGTACCGCTGTCCAGGCGATCTCGAGCGTGGTGTTGCCGTGAATCGGCGCGCCGTCGGAGTCGTCGTCCGGGCGCGCACGGAAACGAACGACCGAGTAGAGGATCACCGCGGCCACGAGGGCGAAGATGGCGATGCTGATTCCGGTCACGAACCAGAAGACGAAGTCGATCCGGTCGGCCTGTTTCGACGCCGGCGTCGGCAGCCAGGGGACGAAAAAAGCGACCGCAGATGTCACTGCAGCGGCGGCAAGCCCGACTGCGACCAAGCGCACGAGCACTCCCCTGCGCACGATCGCGAGCCTACTGAATCCGCAGGAGAAACGCCTGTTCCGAACAAGCGTCACAAACCCTTTACATGAGGAGTTTTCCGCGCTGCGGCTAGGGGTACACCCCGGCACACGATTTCAACCGAAGAAGCCCTGAAAGGAGTAACAATGGGAATCGGAGTAGGTCTGTTACTGATTGCCGCCGGGGCCATCCTCGTTTGGGGAGTCAACGGCAACATCGGCGGCGTCAACGAGGACGCGATCGGCTGGATCCTGATGATCGTCGGTCTGGTCGGCCTCGTCCTGTCGGCGATCTTCTGGTCGACCTGGGCGGGCCCCGGCTACTGGGCGCGCCGCCGCGGCGGCTACGTCGACGAAGCCCCGCCCCCAGGGCCGGGCTACTAAAGACGGAGGGCTTTAGACGGGACGGCTTCGGCCGTCCCGTCTTTTTTTTGCTCTAAGCCGGGCTGGGCAGGCCCTCGATCGCGCCGAGGGCGCGACTCATCTCGTCCTCGTCCAGGGCGACGTCCTCGAGCTTCCCGGCGAAGTAGTTGTCGTAGGCACCCATGTCGAAGTGACCGTGGCCCGAGAGGTTGAAGAGGATCGTCCGCTCCTCGCCTGCTTCGTCCGCTGCCTTCGCCGCCTGCAGCGTCCCGTGAATCGCGTGCGCGGCCTCGGGGGCCGGCAGGATCCCCTCCGTCCCCGCGAACAGAACGGCCGAGGCGAAGACGTCGTTCTGGAGATACGCCTCGGCGCGGATCAGACCGTCGAGCACGAGTTGCGAGATCAGCGGCGCGACCCCGTGATACCGCAGCCCGCCGGCGTGGATCGGGGCCGGGACGAAGTCGTGCCCGAGCGTATGCATCGGCACAAGCGGCGTCAGCTTGCTCGTGTCGCCGAAGTCGTACGCGAAGAGACCGCGCGTCAACGTCGGGCAAGCCGCAGGCTCACAAGCCAGCACGTCGATCTCACGGCCGGCGATCTTTTCGCGCAGGAACGGAAAGGCGAGGCCGGCGAAGTTCGAACCGCCGCCGACGCAGCCGATGACGACGTCGGGGAAGGCGCCCGCCAGCTCCATCTGTGCGAGCACCTCCTGGCCGATCACGGTCTGGTGCAAGAGCACGTGGTTGAGGACGCTCCCGAGCGAGTAGGCGGTGTCTTCGCGGCCGGCCGCGTCCTCGACCGCCTCCGAGATCGCGATCCCGAGACTCCCCGGCGAGTCCGGATGCTCCTCGAGGATCGCCCGCCCGGACTGCGTCTCTACCGAAGGGCTCGGCACGATCTCCGCGCCCCAAGCCTGGATCAGCGAGCGCCGGTTCGGCTTCTGCTCATAGGAGATCTTGACCATGTAGACCTTGCACTCGAGCCCGATCAGCTTGCAGGCGAACGCGAGCGCGCTTCCCCACTGCCCCGCGCCGGTCTCGGTCGACAGGCGCGTCCGGCCTTCCCGCTTGTTGTAGAAGGCCTGCGCCACCGCCGTATTCGGCTTGTGACTCCCAGGCGGGCTGACGCCCTCGTACTTGTAGAAGATCCGCGAGCGCGTGCCGATCGCCTCCTCGAGCCGCAGCGCCCGAAAGAGCGGCGTCGGCCGCCAAAGGCTGTAGATCTCCAACACCTCGTCGGGGATGGCGATCTCGGCCTCCTCGCTCACCTCCTGCCCGATCAACTCCATCGGAAAGAGCGGCGCCAAATCATCAGGCCCAACCGGCTCCCCCGTCCCCGGATGCAGCACAGGCTGCGGAGCCGTCGGCATGTCCGAGCGAATGTTGTACCAACGCCGAGGAAGCTCAGACTCGTCGAGCAAGAACTTCGTCTGCCCAGCAGCGCGCGTCCTCTGCACGCCGCGAGCATAGAGCCCAATGTGGCTTGAGTTCAACATCCCGCGGCCGCGACCGACATGGCGGGCGGCGGCCCACTGCGGCCACGGGTGACACTGATGCCGTTCGAAGTCGTCATGGCTCCGGCGCAGCCGGAGCCGGACTTCGAACGGATGGGCCGTGAAGGATTCGAACCTTCGACCTTGGGATTAAGAGTCCGCCCCGACAAGCTGCAGCGAACCACAAGACACAGAAACCCCCTGGAACGAGGTGGTTCCCGAACTGCAACTAACTACGTGCCACGCAGCCTATGGAGACAAGCTCGTACGCGCATCGGTACTCGCACCGAACCGTTCCGAGCCCACTCAGCGCAAGGCCCTCCTTGAGGCGTACATCGCGGCGAACGGCTACGTCTGCCCAGGCCTCGGCCGGCCAGCGCATCCATCATGAAGCTCGAGGTCGACGACGTCGTTCCGGTTGTGCTCGGTGGCAGCGATCGAGCGGGCACAGGCTCGCTCGGCTGGGCCAGTGTTGGGGAACGACCCCCGACTTCCTGTTCTCCTCAGCTCGGGAGCCAGTCCTCCCGGTATCGCGTCGACTCGGGGTCTGGAAACCGGACGTACGCCTCGTCAGCCTCGGTCGTCTCCTGCTCGACACCCGCGCCGTGCCGTAGCGCAACCTCGTCCACGGTGTAGCCACCCCACCCGGCGGGCGTCTGGTGCTCACGCGCGCCGACTGCGAGGACAACGCAAGCCGCGTCTCCGCCGCCGACGACTATGTGCTTCGTCTCGGGCGGGGCGCGAGCTCGCCGCGCGTCGGAGTCACAGCGGGGCGGTGGCACCCAGCCGCGGCCGATTTTCGAGTCCGAGTCTTACTGGGCGCGCCGGCTCGCTGCGACGCAACCACGGAAGGTTCTCGTGGAACTATGAGGTCGGGATTCAGCGAGTCACGAGAAACGTGCTCGAGCCGAGGAGCGGTCCGTAGGTCCCTTGGCTGCGCGCGCCCCGGCCTGGCCAGACGTACCACGTGTAATGGCCCACGAGTAGGTATCGATTCACGCCCCCGTAAACCCAAGGTGCGCTAAGGCGAACCCGGGCCACATCAGGCCACGCACTGAAGACCCTCTCGCCGGCGAACCAGAGTTGGAAGTTGTAGTAGGTCGCCTCTGGCGCGGCTTTCCACATGAAGAGGATGGACTGCGGCGAGCGCAGCTCTACGCCGGAAGCAGGCGCAAATAGCGACGGCCGAGGCGTCGCGCTAACCGTCTCACGCACCGAGTTCCCCGCTTGGTCGATAGCCGTAAGCGTGTACTTGTAGTTGATGCCGCTTCTGACTGTGCGGTCGGCGAAACGACGTCGGGTTCCTTGATAGACGACGCTCACAGGCGCGCCGCCTCTCCCCGGCGAGCGCCTAATGAGGAAATGCGAGTCCTCAGAAGCGTTCCAGCGAAAGCTCACGAATCCGTCCGAGCTCGAGGCCACGATCCCTCCGAGGCGAGGAGGATCGGCGTCGATCTTGATCAGCTTCGTCGTGACGGACGACCTACCGTTGTCGCTCCAGGCCATGCACGTTCGAGTGCTCCCCGAATCGGGTCCCGTGATGATCTCCTTGTGACAGCCCGAGGTGAAGATCACAAAGGCCCCGCGATCCCGCACGGTCCAGCGGAGCACGACGTAGTCACCGTCCCTGCTTCCTCGATACCAGCCGTTCGTACCCCGTACCCCACTAATGCTGTATTTGATGATCGGCCGGTTGTGGCTGAACGCCGGCGCTGCCCCTGCGCTGGCAGATCCACAGATCGCCAAGCTAGTGGAGGCGAGAAGAACGACCAGCGACGGAGCGCTTCTCGTGTGTGCGCCCTGCAATACCGAACGTCTCCGGTGTAAGGCCAAGCCGCTCACCCCCCGGCCGCCTTCATTTTCCCTGCAATGAGGCTACTCCGCTGTACGAGTTAGGTCAACGGCACTCTCGCGGCCAGCCTACACCCGAGACCTCGCGAGCTATACCCCGCGGGCCATCACGAACGGCCGGAGATCGAGCGCCAGATCGCGGCGATGCGGGACAAGAACCCGTGAGCGATTTCTACGAGAAACGCACGGCTACGAGGAGCTCGGCTTCGTTGACGACTCGGCCGGCGCGGGCGACGCCTTCCACGAGGCCGTCGCCGAGGTCGTCCGGCCCTGCTCGTCTCGAACCTGCAATCTCTCGCGATCTCAAAGGACCGCCGCTCAGCACTCGCAATCCTGAGGAAGGAAGCACGGAAGGGCTGAGACTCGGAGCCAGCCATGCCCTGACGAGTCCCCACCCGCCGTCGACCCGCAGAACGCGCGGGCGGGGCAGCAGCGTGATTACGGCTCGAAGCAAGAACTCCCCTGAGCCGAGCAGCCCGCTCCCTACCTTGCGGGGTTGCTCGGCTCTCAGCTTTCGTCGAACCCCTGCTTGGGCTTAGTGGGGGATGCAGCCGGAGGTCACCGGCGGCGAGACAACGAACTTCCCGCCCACGACCTCGGCGCGAATCGATGAGGCTCCCCAAGTGCAGTCTGTCCGCTGGCGTTGTGCGCCGGTGGCCTGCGCGGAGCTCAGCGTCAGTACGGGGACGAGCGCGAAGAGAAGGCACGCGCTGACGCGGAGCCGGTGGCCGCAAAACCGCACCCGAACAAGGATGGCGAGAGGTCAGTGGAGTCGCATGGGCCGCCCGGCTCATCTTCAACTCAGGCAAGTCCTATCTTCCGGCGTCGGGGGTACGGCCGAAAGCCTGAGCTGCGGGGCCGGGAACCCGGGAAGCGCTCGGCGTTCGGTAGCCGCTCGGCCCTAGTCTCGTGTTCTCCGGACGCTGTGACGAATGAGCCGGTCTAGCTCGCCGGGCCGAGGGTGACGTCGACGCACCATTGGTGCGCGTCGGTCAGACGACCGCTAAGTCGCGTGATGCCGAGCGCGCACGCCTGCGCGGTTCCTTGGGCGAATCGCGTCCGGAGCCGGCCGAGTGCCCGCGCCTGCCACTGTAGCTCCGCTCCCGTGCACCGCGCTCGCGTGCGCCCCTCCGCATAGGCGGCATTCTGGGGCTGCGTAACCGTCAGGCGGAGGAAGAGCCGCTCGCCAACGGCGCAGGTGAGCGTGCCGGTTGCCCGAATTACGTGGCCGTTCTGGCTGATCTTTGTCGCTTCGTGAACGGCAAGCGCCTCCATGAAGCCCATCTCGCCCCAACGCGAGATTGACGCGTCCTCGAGGATTGCATTGCAGCGTTTGATCGCCTCTTCGGCCGGCGTCGGTCCGTAGATGAGGTCGATCCCGACCTGGATCAGCGCCTGATTCGCCTGCCGCTCGTCGCCCGCGCGCCGCGCGTGCGTGAACGCGCGTTCGAGGGCGTCGATCGCAGCTTCGAAGCGCATCGCGAGGTGATGCGTCCAGGCGATTGCCGCCCATACCCGGGCGAGGCCCTTGTCGTCGTGCGCCTTCTCCAGCTCGGGCAACGCGTGCTCGGCGACGTCTCGCAGGCGCTCGAGGCTGCCTTCGGGTTCCGTGAACGTACGGATGTCGGCGCGCATGAGCGAGGCGACGAGGCCGTGGCGTGAATCTCCTGCGGCTTCGATCGCCGCCGTCGTCACCTGGTCTGCTCGCTCGAAGTTCCCTGCGAGGATGAGCGCATCCGTCACGTCGCACGCAAGCTCGAGGCCAAACGGGTCGGTGGGCGGCACAAGAGCACGGGCGCGCTCGAGCAGATTCGTCGCAGCGTGAGCATCGCCACGCGCGAGCGCGCGTCGACCGGCCGCTGCGAGGCACTCCGCCGCACGCCGGCCGACGCCTTGGGCGCGCTCGTCCAGCGGACCGAGCTCGGCGCGAGAGCGGTGAGCCTGCTCGAGGTGATAGCCGAGGATTTCCTCGTATTCCGGTGCGTGCTCGCGGGCGGCGCGGGCAAGCCAGTCCGCATACCGCTCGTGGAGCTCGGCACGGACCTGCTTGGGAAGCGCCTCGTAAGCGACGTCGCGGAGGAGGAGGTGTCGGAATGCGAACGCCTGCTCACCGGGAAGCTCGGGTCGGGTCGGGCGGATGAGCTCTTTCCGAACGAGCGTCATCAGGTGCGCGTCGACGGCGCCACGAAGGCGATCAGGCGCGAGCTCGCTCACCGCGCCGACGTGAAAGACCTTCCCCTCCACGGCCGCCAACTCGATGATCGCCCGCTCGTCGTGCTCGAGGCGGTCGAGCCTCGCCGCGAGGAGCGCCTGAATCGTGGACGGCATCGAGATCATGGCGAGGTCGGCCGTCGAGTACCACCGCCCGTTCTCCCGGCGGAGCAGCCCGTCGCCGATGAGCATCGAGAGCATCTCCTCGACGAAGAGCGGATTGCCTTCGGCCGCCTCTTTGATCCGCGCGCGGGGCTCCTCGGTCAGGGACGCATGGCCGAGCAGGTTCTCGATGAGTCGGTCCGACTCGGCGTCGGTGAGCGGCTCGAGCAGGATGCTCGTCGCGTTCAGCTTGCCGCCGCTCCAGTCCGAGCGGTGGTCGAGGAGCTCGGGCCGGCCGACGGCGACGAGCAACATCGGAGCGTCCCGTGACCATTCGGCGACGTGCTCGACAAGGTCGAGGAAGGTGGGTTCCGCCCAGTGCACATCGTCGAAGACGACAACGAGCGGGCGCATCCGGGCGTGCCGCTCGAGCAGCTTGCGAACGGCCCAGAACGTCTCTTCCGCGCTGCCGACGCCGTCCGCCAGGCCGATGGCGCCCCCGACTCGGTCCGCGATCAGCTTCGCGTCGGGATCGTCTGCGACAAGCCGCTCGATGTCCTGAACGAGTTGCACGTCCACCAACTGTCTGACAACCTCGGCGATCGGCCAGAAGGTGATCCCTTCGCCGTAGGGGAGGCAACGGCCCGAGACGACCGTCGCTCGCTCGGCGAGGGCCGCCTCAACCTCTGAGACGAGCCGCGACTTGCCCACGCCCGCCGCTCCGAGGACCGTGAAGAGGTGGCACGACCATTCACGGACCGAGCGCTCGAAGGCGAGCTCGAGCAGGGTGCGCTCGTCCTCGCGGCCGATCATCGGCGAGTCCAGCCGTCGCACGTGCCCCGGAGCTCCTGAGATGATCTTGAGCACCCGGAACGCAGGCACCGGCTGTTGCTTGCCTTCGATCTCGAGCGCGGCTACCTCCTCGACACAAACGGCGTCCCGCACGAGGCGCTGCGTCTCGCGGCCGATCAGAATCTCGCCCGAGCCCGCCGCCTGCTCGAGCCGCTTGGCGACGTTAACGGCGTCGCCGGTCACGAGCCTCTGACGGGCTGCGGGGTCGCCCGAGACGACCTCGCCGGTGTTGGCGCCGAGGCGGACCTCGAGCCGGACCCCGAGGCCGCGCTCGAGCTCGTGGTTCAGGCGCTCGAGCTCCTCTCGCATCTCGACGGTTGCCGCAACCGCACGAAGCGCATCGTCTTCGTGCACCGTCGGAATGCCGAACACGGCCATGATCGCGTCGCCGATGAACTTCTCGACCGTGCCGCCGTGCCGCTCGATCACGGCGCTCATCTCGTCGAAGTAGCGCCCCATGGCGCGGCGAAGCGATTCCGGATCGAGGCGCTCGCCCAGTGCGGTGGAGCGCGCGACGTCGGAGAAGACGACCGTCACCATCTTTCGCACCTCGCGCCGGGTCACTTCTTCCTCCGCCAGGCGGGTTCCGCAGGCCAGGCAGAAACGGGCGGCAGCGGGATTCTTCTGTCCACAGCTCGGGCAGATCGTCACGTCTTGCTCCCAGTACGTAGGCGCTGTAGAAGGTATCTCTCTCACTAACCACGAGACGCGCGGCGGCCGGTTAGTCCTTCCAACCGGATGTGAACCTTGCGCGCCGGTCTAACCCGAGTTGGAGAGAGCAGTGCTCGGCTCGGTCGAGTTCTGGCCGGTGCTCCGAGCGGTAATCACTCTGCTTGCCGGAAAGCAGTTGTTGAGGCTCCCCGGACTCCAGGCGCGAGGTCGGTTAGCTGCTCAGCCAGGTCACCTTCGACGGCAAACCGCTCTACCGTTTCTCCCCCGATGGCTCGCCGGGGAAGGTAACGGGCAACGGCGCCTCCGACCAGTTCGGCGGCCGAAGCTTCACCTGGCACGTCGTCTCCTCGGGGAAGACGCAGACCACGACGATGCCGACTGAGGGAAGGGCACCCGGAAAGTTGCGGAAACTGCAAAGACTTTGCCTGCGCGCATCCGCTGAAGTGGGCGCCAGCGGGTAGGGAAGAACGCAGCGAGAGAAAGGAGGGCAGGGGAATGTCACAACTACTCCCCGAGCAGCGTTCCCGACTCGCGCCCGAACGGTGGGAACCGCTGAGCGAGCTCGAGCAGGTTACCGAGCGCATGCGCCGGATGCTCGACCAAACCTTCGGCAGTCTCGGCTGGCCATCGCCGGCGGAGACGCGCGGTTGGTCGCCCCTCGTCGACATCGAGGAGGCAGACGACGCCTACGTCGTCGAGGCCGAGCTTCCGGGCGTCAAGCGCGAGGACGTGAACATCGAGCTCGTCGGCAAGGAGCTCACGATCACGGGCGAGGTCAAGGAGCACGAGCGCAGGGGCGCGCTGCGCCGGCAGACGCGGCGAATGGGCCGCTTCGAGTACCGGGTCGGTCTGCCGGCTCAAGTCGAGGCCGACAATGTCGACGCGAGCCTCTCTGACGGCGTCCTCACGGTTCGGGTTCCGAAGGCCGAGCGCGCTCAACGGAAGAAGATCGAGCTCAGGTCGTAACAGGGCGGAGGGGCCGGCAGCCCACGCTAGGCCCTTCCCTCCATCTCCTCAGGAGGGGTCGGACGAGGCAGTCGCTCGCTAAGCCTGCGGTCGTTGGGTTTCACCTAGCCGTTCCCGAACATGGGTGGCGTGCTCACTTGCGTCGCTCAGCGTTACCTGGAGGTGCCCCGCGAAGTTGAAGCCTTCATCTGCGGCGATCAGGTCGTTGGCGCCAAGCTCGAGGATCACCGCCGTCACGCACGAGGCGGCGGCCGACAACCCTCCGAATGAGCAGCAATGGGCAGCACGGGTGACCTGGACGCTGGAATGTTGCAAGAGAAGCAACAAGAAACCCGCCTGAGCGGGGCTTTCGCAGCAAGCAAGGAGTGGAACTCTCCGGAAGGGGAGAGTTCCCGGGTCAGCCCTGAGTGAGATTCGTCATTTAGAACCGGTCGGCCGCCTTCACCTCGGCACGGAGGTGCTCGTTAGCTCGGGAGTCCGAAATCACGCCGAGCTCGCCGAAGGTCCGCCGCGAGCTGTTCGAGATCGTCTTGCAGGAGCAGATCCTCCTCGCCGCTAGGTGAAGGAAGTCGGCGGCAACTCGAACCCTTGGCGAAGCGCGTCGAGCGTGGCGAAGATATCCATCACCGCATCCGCGGCTGTCTCGCGAGTCACGAGATCTCGGTCCGGCCCCCACGGCGTGTCACCCTGCGCGTATGCGGCGGCCAGCGCCTCCATTCTCTTAAGCGCACGCTCGTACAGGCTCATTCGATCAGCGACTCGGCAGAAAGGGGCGCGATTCTCGCCTCTGTCTCCCAGTGTGTAGCTAGGACTTCTTGCCGAGCCCGAGCCACTTACGGATCTTCGCCATGAGGCCGGCCATGGGGACAACTCTACGCCCCTTCGCTCGGCGTCGGGCCAAGAGGTTTGGCGGAACGCTAAGCGGAGCGCGGGAAGTGAGAGGAGTAGACTGATTGGACTGGCCCTGCGGCCAGAACCCCGGCCGACAGCCCGAAGGCCGCCAACGCGCAGTTGCGCGCGAGGCGATGAGCCTAGGCAAACAGAGTTCGACTTGCAGGGCCAGTACTTTGTAGGCACTGCCTGAGAGGACCTGATTAGGCCCCGAACCGCCTGTCATAAGGCGAACCTGTAAGAAGTTCGTTAGGTCCCGTGTCGTCTCCGCCGTTGCGTGGCATGTGAACAAAGCCGGCGGGTCCGCTCGCCAGCCAGTAGGCCGCTAGCGTCCCCGCCGGTTGTTTACCCAGACGGGCCGTGCGTGCGTCTTCTTCCCAACTTCTCTTCGACCGCTCTAGACTCACTACGCCAGTCGGGCCCGGAGAGGAGCAGCGTCGACCTCGCAGGGCCATCCTCGAACGATCTTTCGGCAGACGCTGGAATCAAGCTTAGGGTCGTAGGCTCCAGAAGGTTTCGACCGAGAGACAGGCGCGGGCCGCTCGCGCCTCTCTCTGGCATAGCCTCTAGCAGATCACTGCCAAATGGAAACCGTCATTCACAGGGACGTCGGACATCAACCCGCCGGACCTAGGCGAGATGGCGGCGAGACCTATTGTGAAGCGCCCGTCACCCGCGTAGTCTCCAGCCCGGATCGCCCGGATCGCCCGGGCGGTGGAACGGGAGAGGGATCAGATGTTTAGCGGGAGCACGATCATCGACTACACGACTGGGCGCGCGACCAACGACGTTCTCAAGGCGACGACCGCAGTCTGGTTCAAGGACGAGGACGAGGTCGAGGGCGAGACGATCGGCCCCGTCTACCTGCAGGTCCCAGGCCGCGAGGACCTCGTCCCGTTCGCGGCGGGTGCCACCGAGGTCGAGTGGCACACGCTCCGGGTCGCCCTCGCCCTGGGCGAGATGCTCGGCGTCGAGGTCATCGAGTCGTGACGGGCCGGGCAGCACGGCGGAACGAGGAGTAACGCCGGGCCGCCCCGACGGGGGAAAGTCTCGCAGGCGGCGCGGGACGTTGCGAGCTGGAGTCCAACCGCTGGGGACTCCGGCTCGGAGCGTCTAGCGTCGACGGGAGAGCTGGTCAACCTCCCGGCCGAGCCGCTTGAGCTCCTCGCGCAGAACCTCGGCCAGAAGCGACCCGCGACCGGCTTAGCTAGGCGACCGCGCCCGGTTTCCTGAACCGGCGCGTCTAGTCGGCGACTACCTTGATCGAGGCGCCGGGCGTGTTCTCGTCCGAGCGAGTCCGGGTCCTGGTCGGCTTCGCCGGTCCGACCATCGCCTTCGGCTTCGCGGCCGGCGGATCTCGAGTCGCCCGCTCGATCTTCGCCAGGCCTGCTCCCGGACGGGTAGGAGCCGCTTCGGGTCATCGTGACGCGCCGAGCCGGCGAACGAGTTCGCCGCGCCAGCGGCGTACGGTGTCTGAGTCACCGAGGTTAGGCAGCCGAAAGTGGGCGGACCGATTCCGAACAGGGACCAATTCGTGCCGCATTCGAACCCAAAAGCATTCGGAAGACGCTCCGGGGTCGACGAGCTCCCCGCCGTGGCGCCGCGGCTTGCGCGTGTAGCGCCCGCGCGTGCGTCGCGTCGTCACGACGACGGCCCCCTTTCCTTCGCCCAGAAGCATGAATCAGGGACTCATGCTTGTGACTCGCCTGGTCACAGACGCGGGGATGGATGCGATCTACCCTGTCGCAATCGCAGCAACGACTACACAAACAGAATCGCTGCAGGCGCGACGGCCGGTCCTGATCCTGTCCTTCTTCGTGATCGGCCCGCCTCCGGACCACGCACAGCTACACGGCTTCATCGATCGTGTGAGAGCTGCAGGCCTTCCGGCCGGCGTCTCAACGTACATCGGAACCTACGGCCCGAATCAGGCGACCGCCGATGCGGTCGAAGCATGCCGGCGACCTACGCGCCACTCTTTTCCATCCAGGCGTCGACGAGCAAGCAAGCCTACGGTGGTCGCCGTCTCACCCCAGAGTAGAACGCGCTTCCTGACCCAAGGTACGACCATCCGCTACCGCTTGTCATCCCTGGCGAACCGCTTCCCGCCAGCGATCGTCTCAACTGGGGGCTCGAGCTCGGCCGGCGCTTCCGCGACCAAATGCGCACCAGCGGCCCTGGGGGTGCGCCGATCGCGACGACGTGGCAGTTCGACGAGATCCTGCGGCAGGTCGTCGACGGGCCGAATGCCGACGCGCACAAGCTGTATGCAACGGGGATCCTCGCCGGACTCCGGCTTGGAAGGCCCCAGCTGGGCGACGCTCCTCAGCAGGGCGTCGTTTTCGCGGCACGGGCGACGCTCGTACCACTTCCGGAGCTTGCCGCACCTACTGGCTCGCCGGTCGCCCAGCTTTGGGACGCGATCGATCGAGCAGCGCACTCCTACGTCGGCGAGGAGTACATGAACTTCGACGGCGACCCCGCTCGGGCGGCAGTTCCGAATGCCGCGGGCCAGAAGCAGATGCTGGCAGCGGGGCCGGCGAGGCGGAAGGTCGGGATGAAGTATGTCGCCGGGATGACGCCGGGCCAGGTGCCAAACAACCCCAGCCTCGGCGGAAACATTCACAACTGGCCGCGCTCCCGCGTCAACGCTTGGCGCTTGCGATACGTGGCTGCCCGTCGGGCGCAAACGGCCTTGGCCGGTTTCGCTCAGTTCGACTTTACCGCTCAGAACGCAGACCGCGCGGTCGTCACCGACGCGGTCGCAGCGGCCCTCGCCGGAATCCACGCTCCACTCGTGTGACTCCCTCGGACGGCCAGCGCATCCGGCCGTGAACTTGGAGGTCGACCACATCGTCCCGGTCGTGCTCTGCGGCAGCGATCGCGACGGGCTGAGAGTCCCTCTGCGCAAGCTGCAACCGCGTGGCCGGCGCGAAGCTTGGCAACGCTCCTAACAACCCACCGGGCCGGCATTCCCGAATCTGGTGACGGCCGCAGCTTCGGCGACGAGAAGAAAGGGGCCGGGGTGCAGAAGTGACAGCCCGCCAGGAAAGGAGTGTCAACGGACACCCGGCCCCCATCGCGACCTTCACTAGACGGCCGTGGCGGCGCCGATCTTCCCCGAGGGGTCCTGCCGAAGCCGAGAGGGCAGCGGGCAAGGCTCCGCCTGACAGTCTGAAGCTGGTAACCCCTTAACCGAGAAGTCTTTTCGCAGCGAGTAGCAACGCGCTCCCCTTCCTCGCGTATTGCGCAGCGATCCTGGCATGGCCAACGGCCGCAGCCCTCAGGCCCCGCAGGCGCGCCTGTCCGCTCAGCGCCCACTGGCGGCCGACGATCGCGTAGTCGTAAAACGCAGCCAGCGCAAGCTTCTTTGCTCGTCGCCCACGAGCGCTTGAGGGCCGCACGGCCGCGAGCGCGTTGCGTGCACGCAGCGCATCGAGGCGGAAGTGTCGAGCCCTGCGTGTCATCCGGCGAGGATGCCGCCTTGCGGCACTGAGGCCGATCCCCTGAGCGTCCAGAGCGATCCGGTGCGACCACTGCGTGAGCGTCGTCCGGAGCGCTGCATCGCCGGCGCTTGCCGCAACAGGAAACGAGAGCGCAACAGCAGCGAGGGAGCTCAGCACGAGCGCGAAGACTCGACCGCCGGCGACCGAGCGTCTGCAGAAGGCGGGCGCCCTCATCGGACCTGGCGAAAGCCGGCGCGAGCTACTCGTCGCAGTTCTGGTTTTCGCCCTGATCGTCGCCCTGGTTGTTGTCGCCTTGGTCGTCGCCTGCTTGGTCGTCGGTCTGCGTGCTGGCCGCTTCCTGGCTGACCTCGGTCGCGGCGTTGTCGACCTCGTCCGCGGCCTCCTGCTCATCGTTCTCGGCCTGCTCACCTTGATCGTCGGAGCAGGTCGTGGTCGTCGCAGTCGTCGCGGTTTCCGCGGAACGCGTCGCCGAGTTGCCGGCGACAGCTCCGGCGACCCCGGCGCCCGCAAGCAGCGCCAAGGTGGCCACGGTGACGATCAGCTTCCTTGGGTTCATCTGGGCGTCCTTTCGGTCCGGGGCCTCGTTTGCCTCCTCGAGATCCTGTTTCGGCAAAAGGCGAAGCGCGATTCTAGACCCATTTGGAGATGGCCGTTGAGATCGGCCTTGCGGAAGCCGACTCCCGGACTCGAACCCGGGACCCCTTCATTACGAGTACATGGCGACGGATTGCTCGGCCCACGACGGCGCGCGCACATTCAATACGGGTTGTCCGCCAAATCACGTATCAAGGCGCGCCGAAATCCACTCAACCCTGCGGACGAGCCCCGCCCGCGGCAAGCGTGTGAAGCTGCCGGTACTCGCCTGGTACGCGCAGCGCCCCATCGCTGACACCAGCGCTCGCAATATCCCTGCTCAGAGAGTGGGCCGTGAAGGATTCGAACCTTCGACCTTGGGATTAAGAGTCCCCTGCTCTACCAACTGAGCTAACGGCCCGAAGGGCGCCTAGGGTACCAACGCCTTGAAGGTTCTCTCGGTCGTCGGAAACCGCCCTCAGTTTGTCAAGTCGGCGCCCCTCTCCGTTGCGCTTCGTGAGCACGGAATCGACGAGATCGTCCTGCATACGGGGCAGCACTACGATCCCGAGTTGTCGCAGGTCTTCTTCGACGAGCTGGGGCTCCCTGAGCCCCGCTACCGGCTCGATCTGCACACCGCCGACATCGCGCCGATGCGGGCCGGTGTCCGCAAAGCGGTCGCCGCCGAAAACCCGGACGTCGTGGTCGTCTTCGGCGACACGAACTCGACGTTGTCTGGCGCGCTCGCGGCCAACGACACCGGAGTCCGGCAGGCTCACGTCGAGGCGGGGCTCCGCAGCGGCGACCTGGCGATGCCCGAGGAGCGGAACCGCATCGAGGTCGACCGGCTCGCGGCGATTCTCTTCGCCCCCGACGAGCACGCGGCGGAGACGCTCGCGGCCGAGGGCGTCCCGGGCCGGCGCGAGGTCGTCGGCGACGTGATGCTCGACGCGACGCTCCAGCTCGCTCCCCTCGCCGCGCGACGGTCGCACGTGCTCGACGCGCTCGACCTCGAGCCTCGTGCCTACGTCGTCACGACCGTGCATCGCGAGGCCAACGCCGTGTCGGAGCGGCTCGGGCGAATCCTCGAAGGCCTGCGCCGCCTCGACGAACAGGTCGTCTTCCCGGTTCACCCACGGACTCGCAAGGTGCTCGACGGTGCGGGCCTCGAAGCCCCGCCGAACGTCAGACTGCTCAGGCCGCTCGGGTACCTCGACTTCACGGCGCTCGCCTCACAGGCCCGCGTGATCGCCACAGACTCCGGCGGGCTGCAGAAGGAGGCGTACTGGCACGGGGTGCCTTGCGTGACGCTGCGCGACACCACCGAGTGGACCGAGACGGTCGCGGTGAAGGCGAACGTCCTGCTCGACAACGATCCGGACGCGATCGCAGCAGCCGTCGCAAGCGCCCGTATGCCCGACGAGCGCCCGCAGCTCTACGGCGACGGTCACGCCTCCGAGCGGATCGCCGAGGTGCTGGCTAGTCTCCCGCCGTGACGAAAGTCGGCCTCGCGGGCCTCGGCTATTGGGGCCCGAACCTCGCGCGGAACTTCGACGAGCTCGCCGAGCTCGCCTGGCTCTGCGACCTTTCGGACGAGCAGCGGGAGCGGTTCGCTTCGCGCTATCCGGAGGCGCGCCTGACCGCCGACTTCGACGAGATGCTCGCCGACGACTCGCTGGAGGCGGTGATCGTCGCGACGCCGGTCGTGACGCACGCCGAGCTCGCGAAGCGCGCGCTCGAAGCGGGCAAGCACGTACTCGTCGAGAAGCCGCCGGCGCTGACCGGTGCCGAGGTCGAGGAGCTCGTCGCGAGCGCCGAGGAGCACGGCCGCGCCCTGATGCCGGGCCACCTCCTGCTCTACCACCCTGGCGTCATTCGCCTGAAGGAGCTGATCCGCTCCGGCGAGCTCGGCGACGTTCTCTACGTCTACGGCAACCGCCAAAATCTCGGCCAGATCCGCAAGGACGAGAACGCGCTCTGGTCGCTTGGCGTCCACGACCTCTCGGTGATCCTGCATTTGCTGGAGGAGGAGCCGACCGAGGCCTGGGCGCGCGGCGAGTCCTTCCTCACCGAGGGCGTCGAGGACGTCGTCTTCTGCTACCTGCGCTTCCCCTCCGGCAAGGTCGCGCACATGCATCTTTCCTGGCTCGATCCGCACAAGATGCGGCGGATCACCGTCGTCGGCCGCGACAAGATGGCCGTCTTCGACGACATGGAGCTCGACCGCAAGCTGACGATCTACGACAAGGGACCGGTCGAGCGGGCGGAGACCTACGGCGAGTGGATGACCAGGACCGGCGACATCCACAGCCCGAAGATCCCGAACGACGAGCCCCTCCGACTCGAGTGCGAGCACTTTCTGCGTCTCGTCGCCGGTGACGGCGACCCGCTCGTGGCGGCTCGCGACGGCGTTGTGGTCGTGCGGGCGCTGGAGCAGCTGCAGGCCTCGCTGGAGCAGACGCCGGTTTGAGCTGCGAGGTCGCCAAGGCGTCGCTTGCGATGCCGACTCAGAGGCCGTGCGGGCTTTGCCCGTGCGGCCGGCTTGACCCTGATGAAGGAAAGTTCAAGGTTTCCGAGTGAGCTACGAAGTGGCCGAGACCGCGGTTGTCTACCCGGGAACCGTGATCGGGGACGGCTGCCAGATCCTCGACTACGCCGTAGTCGGCAAGCAGCCAACGCTGTCGCCGCGCTCGACCGCAAAGCGGGAGCCACTGCCACCGCTCGAGCTCGGCGCCGGCACGATCGTCTCGACCGGCGCGGTCGTCTTCGCCGGCACGAAGCTCGGCGAGCGCGTGATCGTCGGCGACCAAGCCTGCGTTCGCGAGCGGGTCGAGATCGGCGCCGACGTCGTCATCGGGCGTGGCTCGCTCGTCGAGAACGACACCACGGTCGGCGCCCTGACCAAGATCCAGGCTCACGCCTACATCACCGCCTACTCGACGCTCGAGGACGACGTGTTCATCGCCCCGTGTGTGACGACGACGAACGACAACTACATGGGCCGCACCGAAAAGCGGCGCGAGCTGATCAAGGGCCCGACGATCAGGCGCGGCGCCCGGATCGGCGGCGCCGCAGTTCTCCTACCCGGGATCGAGATCGGCGAGGAGGCCTTCGTCGGCGCCGGCGCGATCGTCATCCGCGACGTGCCGGCACGTGCCGTCGTGGTCGGCTCCCCCGCTCGCCAGATCCGGGACGTCCCGGACGACGAGCTGCTTCAAAATCAGAGCTAAACCGTGACCGGCTTCGAGAGCCCGGGGGCGAAGCCCTTCGCGGCGACCCTCGCCCGGTAGATCCCCGGCGTCACGGCGCGCGAGAGCGTGAACCGTCCCTGCGCCGTCGTCTTGACGCTGGCAACGGCGCGCCAGGCTGACCCAGCCTGCCGCTGAATCGTCACCGTCGTCCCGGCCGTGCGCGGCTTGACCGTGCCCCAGAAGCCCGTGAGATCCGCCGGGGCACGCAGCCGGACGGACGGCGCGACCGCGACCGAAACCGGGTCGCTCGCAATCGTGCCGACGACGAGCCGGAACTGGCTCGACTGGCTCGGCCTTACTTTCGGAGCCACCGCCCCGCCGCGGGGGGTGAGCGTCGAGACCGTCTTCCAGCCGTCGGAATCGAGCTGCTGCAGCTCAACCGAAGTGCAGCCGCGAGCGGTCCCGCTCAGCGCAGTCTTCGTGCCGTACGTGAGCGGGGTCGACGGAGCGCCGAGGGCGAGCACGCCGACCTGGAACCAGGTCGACCGGAGCCCAAGTGCGGAGCGAACCTCGCTCCCTCTCGCCGTCACCTGGCCCTTCGAGCCGGTCGCGACGACGCTCTGCACTCGGCCGGACGAGGCGGCGACGGTCTGGACGTCGAGCAGCCTGCCGGGCGACTTGAGGCCGCGGGCGAGCTTCTTCGCCGTGTACCGGTACGGCCCCCAGTCGTGGTACGGCGAGATCGTGTCGTAGGGGTCCGGAACGGAGACGAGATAGGGAACCGGGGGCGAGTCCGGATAGAGATCCTGGATGGACGCCGTTCGCCCCCCTGAGGTGGAGAAGAAGTACGTGCTCGCGACCTTGCCCTTGTAGAGAGCGACCTGGCCGGCGGTCGCGTTGACCGCCGCGGTGGTCGACGGCGCCTCGTGCGGGATCCCGAGGTAGACCTGGTCGCGGGTGTCCGAGTAGAGGTCGAAGCCGCCGTTCGAGGGGTGCAGGTGCGACAGCGCATACGAGCGCGCAGCTACGGCTTGGGCCTTCAGTGCTTCCGGGGCCCAGCTCTTCGGCATCTCCGAGGGAACGACGCCGCGCAGGTAGAGATCGAGATCGACGACGTTGACGATCCGAACCTTCGTCACGGAAAGCTTGAACACGCGCAGGGAGCCGCGGTAGCCCCGCCCGTTCAGCGCCAGCGCCGTCGCACCCGGCCTGAACTCCAGCGGGTACGGCAACACGGTCGGCTTGGCCTGCAAATTGGTCGGATCCGTGTACTTGTAGCCGGGCCCAACCGTGAGGCTTCCAGCGTTGAGGGCGTGCTTCGAGCCGGTGGCGTCGACAACCTGAAACGGGAGCTTTGACGAGATCGTGACCTGCTTCGCGCTGTCGACGAGCAGGACGCGGACCCGGCTGACCGGCGCCTGGCCGATGGTGGTGCCGGTGTAGTAGTGCTTGATGATCCGGTCGTACGTCCAGCCGTGCTGGGCGTAGCCATAGGCCCCGTACTGGCCCATGCCGAGACCGTGACCCCAACCGTGGCCGGTGATGAAGAACGTCGGCTGCGTGCGAATCGTCGGCGGCGCGGTCTTCGAGCCGGCCGGACCCGCGCCGGCCAGGCCGAGCGCGGCAACGAGGACTATGGCGAAGGGGCGAATGGACATGCCGCGGGACCCCGGAACGGGTCGAGGGTAGCGCATTCGCGAAGCGGCAATGGCAATCCTTTACAGCCTCCTAATCTCGCCCTGAGCACGCGTTTTCGGGTTCATCGGCGCGGGCAGGGAACACGACTGGGCATTCTGTTTTTTCGCATGCCGGTCGACACGGACATCCTCCCGCCTCGCTACCGCTCGCCAAAGCGCATCGCGCTTGGGGGCATGGGCGAGGTCTATCGCGCGACCGACTCGGTCCTCGGCCGCGCCGTCGCCGTCAAGCTGCTCGCCGAGCGCTACTCGCGCGACGACGCCGTGCGGGGCCGCTTCACACGCGAGGCCCTGGCCGCGGCAAGGCTCTCCGGGGAGCCGAACATCGTGACGGTGTTCGACGTCGGCGAGCACGCAGAGCGGCCGTTCATCGTCATGGAGTACCTAAGCGGCGGCTCACTCGAGGAACGGATCCAGAAGGACGGGGCCCAGGAGGTTGGGCAGTCGCTCGAGTGGCTCGAGCAGGCTGCGGCCGCTCTCGATGCCGCCCATCGCCACGGAGTCGTCCACCGCGACGTCAAGCCGGCGAATCTCATGCTCGACCGAAACGGCACCATCCACGTTGCGGACTTCGGGATCGCCAGCGCTGCGGGCACGGACTCCCTGACGATGACCGGCACGGTGCTCGGCACCGCCGGCTATCTCTCGCCCGAGCAGGCGCAGGGCGAGCGGGCGACGCCCGCGAGCGACCGCTACTCGCTCGCAGTGGTCGCCTTCGAGCTACTCAGTGGGCGCCGCCCGTTCGAGAGCGAGTCCATTACCGCCGAAGCCGCCGCCCACGTCAACGCGCCGGTGCCGTCGATCGCCGAGATCTGCGAGGGCTTGCCGGAGGAGCTCGACGCCGTCTTTCGCCAAGCGCTGGCGAAGGACCCGGCGGAGCGTTTCGAGACCGCGTCCGAGTTCGTGGCGGCGCTGCGGGCCGCGCTTGCGGAGGCTGCTGGGGCGACGCGATCGTTCCGGCCCACGCCGACACCGGCGCCGCCGCTGTCGGTGCTCTCCCCTGTCACACGGCGGCGAGCTCCGCGCCGTCGCTGGCCCGCCCTCGCCGCGCTGCTCGCGCTCGCCGCGGTCGGCGGCGCGATCGCCGCAATCGTGCTCACGAACGGGAACGGCAAGTCGAAGGCCGCGCCGCCTGCTCAACCGAGAACGGTCACGGTCACCACTCAGGGGAGCACGGTCCAGACAACGGTCACCGCGGCGACGACGACACCTCCGCCGCCCCCGCCGGCTCCGGCCTCCAGCTCCCTCAGCGGGTCGGCGCTGAACGACGCGGGCTACAGCAAGATGCAGGCCGGCGACTACGCCGGCGCCCTACCTCTGCTGCAGCAAGCAGTCGCGAAGCTGAGCGGCGTCGGCTTCCCGAATGAGGCCTATGCCAACTACAACCTCGGCTACACGCTGCTCCAGTTGGGCCGCTGTAGTGAGGCGGTTCCGTATCTAGAGCGAGCTCAGCAGCTCGAGCCCCAGCGGCACGAACCCAAGGACGCGCTCAAGCGCGCCAAGCACTGCTAGCCGAGCCGCGCCGCGTATTGCCGACGGTAGTACTCGAGGTACTCGCCCGACTTGATCGGCTCCCACCAGTCGCGGTTGTCGCGATACCAGGCGACCGTCTCGGGAAGACCGTCGGCGAGCGTACGCCGCGGCTCCCAACCCAGCGAGCGCAGTCTGGAGGTATCGAGCGAATAGCGCCGGTCGTGCCCGGGCCGATCCTCGACGTGGCGGACCAGCGACTCGTCGCCGCCCGTCAACTCGAGAATGTCGGCAGTGAGGTCGCGGTTCTCGACCTCCTCGCCACCCCCGACGTTGTAGACCCCGCCGGGCTCGCCTTCCCGCAGGACGAGCTCGACCCCGTCGCAATGATCCTCGACATGCAGCCAGTCGCGGATCTGACGGCCGTCGCCGTAGACGGGGAGCGACTCGCCGTCGAGAGCATTCGTGATGAAGAGCGGGATGATCTTCTCGGGATACTGGTTCGGCCCGTACGTGTTCGAGCCACGGGTGATCGAAGCGTTGACGCCGTAGGTGCGGACGGCGGCCAATACCTGCAGGTCGCCGCCCGCCTTGGAGGCGGCATATGGACTTGACGGGCGGAGCGGATCGTCCTCTTGCGACGAGACGCCTTCGGACACCTCGCCGTAGACCTCGTCGGTCGAGACCTGGACAAAGCGGATGCCGTGTTCGCGTGCGTAGTCGAGCAGGACGTAGGTGCCGAGAACGTCGGTCTCGATGAACTCGGCGGCGCCGAAGATCGAGCGGTCGACGTGCGTCTCCGCCGCGAAGTTGAGAATCGCTGCGCAGCCCTCGGCCGCGCCGCCGACGGCATCGCGGTCGGAGATGTCGCCCTGGACGAACTCGACGTCCGCCCCTTCGAGATTCGCTCGATTGCCCGAGTAGGTGAGCTTGTCGAGAACGACAACCTCGTCTCCCCCGGCTGCGAGTCGCTTCGCGCAGTGGGAGCCAATGAAGCCGGCCCCGCCTGTGACCAGGATTCGCATCGGCCGGAAGCCTAGACGACGGTTGTCTGGTGTCTATGCAAGGTGCGCGAGGCACTCGCGCAGGCCCTCTCGCCAGTGCGGCAGGCGGGGCCCGTCCGGCTTCTCGCTGCGCAGGACCGAGTAGGCGGGCCGCACCGCGGGACGTCCGAGCTCGGCGGTCGTGGTCGGCACGACCTGGCATTCGAGCTTCGCCTCCTCGAAGATCGCCTGCGCGAACTCGGCCCACGTGCACTCGCCGTCGGCGGCGACGTGCCAGATCCCATGCGGTAGGTCGACGACCTCGCGGGTCGCCGCCGCGAGATGCCCAACGTATGTCGGACACCCGACCTGGTCGTCGACGACCGAGACCTCGTCCCGCTCGGCGCCGAGCCGCAGCATCGTCCGCACGAAGTTGTGTCCCGTCGGCCCGAACAGCCAGGACGAGCGGACGATCCACGCCTGCTCGCCCGCCGCGGCCTCGCCGTAGGCCTTCGAGCGCCCGTAGGCCGAGAGCGGGCTCGGCGCATCGGACTCGACGTACGGCGAGCGCTTCTGCCCGTCGAAGACGTAGTCGCTCGAGTAGTAGACGATCGGACCGAGCTCGGCGGCGTGCTTCGTCCCGCCGACGTTGATCGCGGCCGCGCCTTGAGGGTCGTCCTCGGCGCCGTCGACGTCGGTCCAGGCGGCAGCGTGGAGGACGAGGTCGGCGCGCGCGACCACGGCCGGCGGCGGGACGCTCACGTCCCAGTCGGCGTGGGTCAGTGCGACGAGATCGTCACCGGCGAACGCCTCGACGAGCGCCTGCCCGAGCTGGCCCCCCGCGCCGGTGACTAGGACGCTGCGGCCTCGTCGCGGCTCGACAGGATCGGCGATTTCGTGCTCCAGAGGTGCTTGACGCGCGAATCGTCCCAGGCAATCTCGTGCTCGTCCGGATCGGCTGGGTCGTACTCCTCGGTCACGTGGTACAGAAAGAGAGAGTCTGTGAGCGCCTCGTAGCCGTGCGCATGGATCCCAGGGACGAAGACCGTCACCGGATTGTCGTCGCCGATGTCGAGAGTGAATGTCTCGCCCGTCTCCCGGTCCAGCACGACAATTCGGACCATTCCGCTTAGGCACGCGAAGAGGTCGCTCTGCCCCCGCTCGTGATAGTGCAGCCCACGAATCACGCCCTCACGCGAGAACACAAGGTTCGACTGTTTAACCGGCTTGGGCAGATTCGACGAGCGCATCAGCTCGATGAACCAACCACGCTCATCCTCATGCGGCTGCAGGGGATAAACCTCGACGCCGTCGATCACTTCTTGTTTGCCCCGTTCGCGCGCACGAAGTCGTTGACCTCGTAGTAGGCGTCGATCGACTCGCCCGCGTCGCCCCAGAACCCGTCGAGCACGTCGTACTCCATCGTCCCCTGCCCGACGTACCAGTTGTTCACGTCCGTGATCTCGAGCTCGCCGCGGCCGGAGGGCTTCAGGGTCGGGATCACGTCCCAGACGGACTCGTCGTAGAAGTAGATCCCCGTGACCGCGAACTTGCTCGGGGGGTCGGCCGGCTTCTCGACGATGCGAACGACGCGGCCGTCGCCGTTCAGCTCGGGCACCCCGAGATGCTGAAGGTGCTCGACTTCCTCGACCGGCGAGAGGAGGATCCGCGCCCCCTGCTCCTGCTTTGCGAAGTTCTCGACCGCGGGCCGGAGCGAGCCCTCGAGCACGTTGTCGGCGAGCATCACGCAGATCCGGTCGCCGGCTCCGAACCGCTCCGCGAGCCCGAGCGCCTCGGCGATCCCGCCGGCCTCCTCCTGGTAGGCGTAGAAGAGCCGGTCGATCCCGTGCTCGTGGCCGTTGCCGAGCAGGCGGAAGAACTCGCCTGCATGCGTGCCGCCGGTGACGAGCATCAGCTCCTCGATCCCCGCGTTGACGAGGGCCTCGATCGCGAAGTTGACCATCGGCCGGTCGTGGATCGGCAGCAGGTGCTTGTTCGTGATCCGCGTGAGGGGATGGAGCCGTGAGCCGGTGCCGCCTGCCAGGATGACGCCCTTCATCGGGCATAGATGGTATTCGGGAGGAGGATCCGGTGGAGCGCCGCTCGTCGTCGGCCGAAGTTCGAAGCCTTTTCAGGGACTGTCCCCGGATGGGGACTGTCCCTAAAGCGGGTCGCCCAGACGACACCCG
>WNGE01006256.1_pt1 | contig 46391 bp, 77 predicted proteins | sample 5400651 | NCBI WGS metagenome assembly WNGE01 (sample SAMN13153370, study PRJNA577476) | soil metagenome | isolation source: 60 cm soil or saprolite under grassland replicate 2 | place: USA:California | collected 2016-06-15 | reverse complement strand
CGACGGCTCCGGCTACGGCTACGGCTCCGGCTACGGCTACGGCGACGGCTCCGGCTACGGCGACGGCTCCGGCTCCGGCGACGGCTCCGGCTCCGGCTACGGCTACGGCTCCGGCTACGGCGACGGCTCCGGCTCCGGCTCCGGCTGACCAAGGCACCACCCCGAAACAGGCCGCGCAGCGGCACCGATATGACCCACAGGAGGAGCAGTGAACGACATCACCACCGATGAGGCCCGCTCGTACGAGGCCGGGGAGCCGGCACCCGCGGGCGGGACCGAAGGGACTCTGAGCACTGGCGAGGAGTCGCCGGAGGCCGTGGTCGTCGACGACGCGGACGACGCGGACATCGACTACTGACCGACGGCAACCAGCTACACGCGTTCAGGTTCGGCGCGGCCCTGTCTTCCCTGGGGGCCGCGCCGGTCCACATACCGAACATCATCGATGTCCGTCGATCTTGGAGGGCGGGTGGCGAATGCCAGACGACGGCGCCCGGGTCCGTGACTGGACCGACCTGGTACGACGCGCCCGGCTCGGCCGGACCGTCAAGGCCGTCGCACTGATGATCGCCACCTATGCCGACGCCGACGGCACCCGCGTGTACCCCGGGATCGCCACCCTCGCCGTCGCCTGCGAGATCGACTACAAGACCGTGCAGAAGGCTCTCGCCGAGCTACGCCGGGTGGGTCTGCTCCGTCTGGTACGCCGGTCCGGACGTCGTGGCCAAGCCGACGTGTACCGGCTCGTCATCGCCGCCGAGCTTCTCGACCTGGTCGAGGTGCTCGACCCGAACCAGTTCCACCTTGCCGCCGACCGGCTGCGCCGCCCGCGTGGGAACAGGCCCGCGGACCATCCACCGGCCGACGACAGCAACGAACGTCAGCCCACGGCGTGGGGTGACGTCGACGATAGGAATACAACACGTCAGCCCACGCCGACGGGTGACGTCCCTGTGGGCAACCGGGCCGAAGACGTGGACAACACCGCCTCCACCGTGGACAAGCCGGTGGACAACGACCCCGACCCGGGGGGTACGTCAGCCCACGGCACGCCGATATCCACAGCCACGTCAGCCCACGGCACGTCCCCACGTCAGCCCACGGCGTTACCCCCCACCATCCATAGACCTGGTCACAAGAGCTACCAACCATCCGTCGCAGATCTTCGTACGGACGTCACGGCTCGCGCGCGCGAGCCCGCCACCAACCCCGAAGATCCCGAAGATTCTTCGCGTCCTCGATGCCCCCACGGCCACGGCACCCGCACCCGCCACGACGGCCGACCCCGCTGCCCGCACTGCCGCGGGCAGCCACCCGGACCCGCCCCCGGCGACAAGGTCGTCGTCGTCGCGTACCGGCGGGGGATCGCCGCGCACCGCCCAGCCGACGACCACCGCACCGGCTGCGGCCGGTCGACCCGCACCATGCACCGCCTCACCGCAGCCGACGCCACCGAGCGGCACCAGGTCACCTGGTGCCCCCGCTGCTGGCCACCCACATCGCCGAACGGAGAACCATGACCACGATCATCAGCCTCGACTGCGAGTCCAACGGCCTCGGCGGCCACGCCTTCGCCGCCGCCGCTGTCCTCACCGACGACACCCCACGAGATCGACCAGTGGACGGCGCGTTGCCCCATCGACGGGCCAGTCGACCCGTGGGTCGCCGACAACGTCCTCCCCGCCCTCACCGGCATGCCCGAGAACGCCGTCGACTACGACGACCTGCTCAACGGCTGGGCCAGCCGCTGGCGGCACTGGCGCCGCTACCACCCCGACGCCGTCCTCGTCGTGCACGTCCTCTGGCCGGTCGAGGCCCGCTTCCTGCTCGACGCCCACGCCGACGACCCGGGCGCCGGCCCCTACCCGATCCACGACGTCGCCGCGCTGCTGCGCCCCGCCGGCCACGACCCGACCTCCGTCGACGCCTACCTCGCCGCCCACGACCTGCCGCGACCGGACGGGTCGCCGCACCACCCGCTGTACGACGCCCGCGCCGCCGAACGCGCATACCGCCACCTGACCACGCCAACCGGAGAACGCCCGTGAAGATCCACCTCCACAACACCGACCGGGTCGTCGACGTCGACGGCGTACCCGCCCGCATCTGGGAAGGCGCCACCGACACCGGCGTCCCCGTCGCCGCGGTCATCACCCGCATCGCCGCCGACCGCACCCAGGACCTCGCCGAACTCGAACGCGACCTCCAGGAGACCCCACCCCCATCAGCGATCGCCGACGCGTGGCCCGACCGGATCACCCTCACCAACCCCGCCACCCCGGCAGGCGGAACCCCCGACGACATCGCCGACATCGGCGCCCAGGCACTGCTCCAGGCCGAGTTCCAGGCCGAGTACCGCACCGACAACGAGACCGAGTACGAGACCTGGGCGACGCTGCTCGTCGACGAGCGCGACTGGGCCAGCTACCGCAACGCCGCCCGGGCGGTCGTCGACGCGGTACGCCCGCTGATCGAGGCGGCCGCGCTGCGCGCGTACGCCAACCGCAGCCACCCCGGCGCCGAAGGTGTGAGCCGCCTGGTCGACTACGTGACCGTCGAGTACGACGCGGTCTGCACGGGCTGCGGGGCGTCGTGGTCCGACGACGAAGGCGGCTGCACCGAGCGTGTGGAACTGCTCGCCGACGCCGGGCGCATCGCGCAGTCGCTAACTGCCGCACCGGTCAGCGGTCGTTACCAACCGCCCACCGACCAACCGGTCGAACAACCGCCTACGGAGCCGTCATGACGTCCCTGTCCAACCGCCTCTACAACCGCCTGCACCCTGCCGCCGAGCAGGCCACCGAACACGCCGACGCGCGTCCACCGACCGCCTGCCAGCACGACTGCTGCGACCAGCTCCGCGCCGACATCGGCCGCCTGACCACCGCGCTCGCCTACACGCGCGCCAGCCTCTCCGACGCCCGCACCCGCCTCTCCGACGCCCGCCGCGAGATCGCGCAGCTCACCGAACAGCTCCGCGCGGCCACCACCGCCCAGCCGCGAACAGCCGCCTACTGGCGGCGCCGGTACGAGCAGGAGCACGCGAACAACGCGCGTCTCGACGACCGCCTCGCGCTCGCCGAAGGCCGCCCCACGTTCGCCGCCGGCGGCGTCCAATGACCAGGCGGTGCGCACCCTACGACTGGTGCCAGTGGTGCTGCCACATCGGCCGCCCGCGCGCACTACCGATCGACGGCCACGCCTACCGGCGGCGCCGCCGCACCCGCACCCGGAGACGCCGATGACCACCAGCACCCGCCCACCCCGCACCCAGCCGGACGTACCCCGTGACTAACCCCACACCGCTCGACGCGGGCGGCCACGGCTTCACCTGCCCTCGCTGCGGGCGCACCTCGTACCACCCCACCGACAAGGCCGAGGGCTACTGCGGCAACTGCCACGACTGGACCGGCCAACCCGCGCCCACAGCCGACGCGGACGCGGTCGCGGTACGCACCCAACGGATCCAGCTCATCGCCGCCGGCGTCGCCGCGACCCGCGACCAGCACGCCCCCCACGTCGCCGTCCTCGACGACCTCGAACAGGCACTGCTACGCGGCATACTGCCCCTGTTCCCCGACGTCGACCCCACACTGCTCGGCACCGTCCTACTCGACGTCGGCTCCCGCCTGGCCGCCGTCGCCCAACGCGTGAGACGCCCCGAGCAGGCCGGCGCGATCATCGTGAACCTGTTGCAGCTCGCCGGGGAACGGCTCTACACCCGCCGCCTGCCCATCGACTACCGCTGCCCGTACACCCTCGTCGGCGGGGTCGACTGTTCGGCGGTGCTGCAGGCCGCCGACGACGGGTCGCTGCGGCCGAAGGTCGCCGCGCACAACGAGCTGAACCACCCGCCCAGCCGCGCCGACCGGAGACACCAATGACCGGGCCGGGCACCCGTTCGGAGGATGCGACCTTACGGCACGCGCCGTATAGTAGAGGCATGACAAAGAACACGATCCCCGCGCCGCCGAAATACCGCCGCAGGCTGTACCACGCCGAGGCCGCAACCCGTGTCGGCGTGGCCGCGTCGACCTGGCGCGACTACCACGCCGACGGGCGCACCCCACCCCCGGACGGCACCGACTCCAACCGTGGCCACGTCCGGCCCTGGTGGTACCCGGAAACCCTCGACGCCTGGAACGCGACCCGACCCCGCCGCGGCGCCCGGACCGACCTGAGCAGGGAGATCACGATGGATGACGACTGGACGACGATCTGGCGCCGGATCCAGGAGACGGTGGCCGAGCACCCCATGGTGACCTTCGCCGAGGCGGCCGAGCTGGCAGGCACGTCGAAGGATGCCATAAAGGCTGCTTGGCGATCCGGTTGGATCCGCTCGGTGCGCCCTGGCCATGCCTACGCGACCTATCTCGTACGTGACAACTGGATGCAGGACGCGATGGGCGCGTACTTCTCGGCGCATCCCGACGCCAGCCGCGAGCAGATGACCGCGTACGCCCGCCGCCAGGCTGCCCTCCGCGAGACATGACGAAGCCGCCGCCGACCGCCGGCGAACGTGAGAACCCCTCACCCGGGTCCGGCTGAACGGATGAGCCCACCCCGATAGCCGAACACCCAGGTCAATGCCACCATGGCGCAAAGCAGGCAGGACGGGAGGCGCCCATGACGACCAACGCGCCGGGCCTCCGCGAGATGTACGAGGCGGCCAAGCGGGGCCACACCTCGGCTAGCCCGGGCGCGTTGCCTGCCCGGCCAGCACCCGAGCCGGTCAAGAAGCCACGCGCACCACTCAAGACCCAGCCGGTCGACGAGCCAGAAGTCAGACGTCGATGCCTGTGCTACTGCGGTGAGCGGTTCGATGACGCCCACAAGGCGTGGGTACACATCCGCAGTGGCTGTGGGGCAGCCGAGAGGCGGATCATCGCGAACATGCGCCGCCGGGACGGCACACGATTCGTCGCGGAATGTGGGACGACCGGCGGCTACGCCCGACACCGACGCTGGGGCGAACCACCTTGCGAAGCCTGCCGCGCAGCGGTGCGGGAATACTACCGGAAGCGCCGTCAGGACCCGGCCTTCCTGGAACGCGAACGGGAAAACCACCGGAAGCGCCGTCAGGAGAATCCTGACGGCCGGGAACGCGAACGGGAATACAAGCGGAACCCGGCCTACCAGGAACGCGCCAGGGAACGCAAGAAGAATCCTGCTTACCGGGAACGCCAACGCGCCTATAGGCGGGAACGCTATGCCCGACTGAAGGCTGAAGCCGCAGCACAGCCGGACCAACCGTGAACGGCCTACACGACGCGGTCGGCGCCCTCATCCGCACCCAGACCCTACGAATCCACTACCTACCCGGCCTGCGCTCCGCCCACTACACCGTCCGGGCGCCGTGCCTCCTCGCCCAGCTCGAAGCCGAGGTCGGCGCGTCGACCGGCGGCACCGCCTCCGGTGGGCGCGGCGCCGCCACCCTCGTCGCCTCCGACGCCCTCGACCTGTGGGTCGCCATCCTCACCGCCGTGCACGCCTGGGCCCGGCACCTCGGCATCGACCGCCGCCCCTACCTCGACCGCACACCCATCACCGCGAGCGGCGCCGCCGACCCGGAACGCGAACCCGGCTGGATGCGCCGCCTCGCCCCGCACCTCGCACCGGTCGACTGGGCCGGACCCCTCGCCGCTCCAGGACCTCCTGACACTGGGAGCAGCCCACCGCCCCCGCCCGCCCCCGCCGCCCACCTGTGGCGCCTCGGCCTGGAGGACACACCGGCCCTCGCCGACCGGCACGTACCCCCGGTCGGCCGCCTCCTACGCGCGGTCGCCGCCACGATCGTTGAACGCGGCGACGAACGCGTCGCCGACGCCGTCACCCGCTCGACGCTGCGGTGGGCAGACCAGATCCGCGCCCTGCTCACCCACACCGGGGAGCTACGGGCTCTGCGCGGCATGGCGTGCGCCAGCTGCGCGGCCACCACCGCCCGCGACGAACGCCCCGACGGCGTGTACCCGGTACCGGCGCTGGTGGTGCGGATGGCCGTCATGGACGGCGGCGATCCCGACGACCGGTGGCCGTACCTGCAGTGCCGGGCGTGCGGCGACGCCGGATGGTTGACGTACCGTACGCAGACACCCGATCCACACCCGAGCGAGGCAGCATGACCGACGACGACCAGGGGCGCCGGCTGCATTGGGGGCCGTTCGCCGTCGGAATGACCGTGACCCTGCTCACCGCCGCCGTGCTCGCCTGGGCCGCCTTCGCCCTCGGCGCGCACTGGTACCGCTGGGCCGTTGCGATCGTCGGCGGGTTCGGCGTGGCCATCCTCGCGGCGTCCGCGATTGCCGCGCTCCGGCGCCCCGATGCTTGACAAGCCACTGCGCTGAGACGGATGATCGGCCCACGCCGATCCTGCGCGCCCAGAACCAGCCCCGCCACCGTGCGGGGCTTCGCCATATCCGGAGGCCGCCCGTGATCGGTGGCCACTGGGACGCCGTGTGGGCCGCCTGGGCGGTCCTCGTCGCCGCCAGCTTCGCGCTAATCGAAGGCCGCGCGATCGGCACCCACCACTACGACCGGACCCTGTCCGAACGGCTCCGCGCCTGGCTGGGCCTCGGACCGCGCCGCCCGTGGCGCCACGTCGCCGCGTGGCTGTTCCTGACCGCGCTCGGCGCGTTCTGCACCTGGTTCGCCGCGCACATCGTCGGCGGGTGGGGCGCATGACCACACCCGGCACCGGCGGCGGCGGGCCGGGCGACGTCCTCGCCGACGAGCAGGCCGCCATCGCCGCCGGTACCGCGAAGCCGTGCGGCGCGGCGTGCGCCTGCCACGGCGGTGTCGTGTGCCTACGCGCCGAACACCCCCACGACGTCGACAACGTCGTGGTACACCTCGGCCGCGACGAGGGTGGGCAGCTCGTGCAGTGGGTCCACACCGACGAGCACGGCCCCGTCCTGACCGACGACCAGGTCGCCGAGCAGACCGCCCAGGCGCGGCGCGACCACACCCGGGCATGGCTGTCCGGCATCGACCTCGACGAGCTGCGCACCGCGCTGGCCGGAGCGCACATCGTTAGTGCGGAAGGAGGGGAACGTGCCAACCGATAGGAACCCGCCAACAATGCGTGACCGCCACATCGGCTACCTGCCCCTCGATGAGATCACACCCGCCGTCCGCAACCCGAAGCGGCACGACGACTTCACGGCCGGCTGACCGTGCCCGCGTCGAAGGCCCAACGCGCCCAGACGGCCGAACGTCGCACCCGGGCCATCGCCATGCGGATCGCCGGCGCCGACTGGCAGCAGATCGCAGACCAATTCGGCTACGCCTCCCGCGGCGCCGCATGCAAAGACGTAACCCGCGCACTCGAAGCCCGCCTCATCGAGCAACACACCAGCGTGGAGATGCTCCGCCAGACCGAACTGATCCGCCTTGACGCGCTCACCCGCGAGGCGTGGGCGGTTATGAAACGACGGCATGTCACGGTCAGCGCCGGGCAGGTCGTCATGGTCGTCGACGAGCGAACCCACACCGAGACGCCGCTGGTCGACGACAAGCCGACGCTGGACGCGATCGACCGGCTACTGAAGATCCAGGACCGACGGGCAAAGCTGCTCGGCCTCGACGCGCCGAAGAAGGTCGAGGTGATCACGATTGACGCTATCGATGCGGAGATCGCCCGACTCACCGCCGAGCTTGGCGAGCTTGCAGCTGCAGAAGCTGCAGACGCTGCGGGACCTGCACCAGCGCAAGGCTGACCTGCAACGCGGCGCCGCTGTCCGGCGGGCACTGCTGTACCGGCTCGACCCGATGTCGTGGGTGCAGGACCGGCTCCGCGAGTTCGTCTGGTCGAAGCAACGCGAGATCATGCTCGCCTTGCTCGACCACCGCCGCGTCGCCGTCCGGAGCTGCCACGGCGTCGGGAAGTCCCACATCGCGAGCAGGATCGTGGCGTGGTGGCTCGACGTCCACCCGCCCGGCGAGGCGTTCGTCGTCACCTCCGCGCCGACGTTCGCGCAGGTCCGCACCGTCCTGTGGCGCTACATCCGGCAGGTCCACAAACGCGCGGTGCTCGCGGGGCGGGTCAACCAGACCGAGTGGCTGATCGACGACGAGATCGTCGCCATCGGCCGCAAACCGGCCGACCATGATGAGGCCGCGTTCCAGGGCATCCACGCCCTGCGCGTCCTGGTCATCCTCGACGAGGCGTGCGGCATCCCCGAGCTGCTGTGGTACGCGGCGGACTCGCTGACCACGAACGACGGCTGCCGGATCCTCGCGATCGGCAACCCCGACAACCCGGCCAGCCACTTCGCGGCGGTGTGTAAGCCCGACTCGGGTTGGTACACGATCGGGATCTCGGCGTTCGACTCGCCGAACCTGACCGGCGAGGAAGTCCCCGAGACGCTCGGCGAGCTGCTCGTTTCGCGCGGCTGGGTCGAGGAGAAGGCCGCCGAGTGGGGTACCGACAACCCGGTCTACCTGTCGAAGGTCCTCGGGATCTTCCCGTCGCAGGAGCTGCTGCCCGTCGAGCTTGGCGTCGACGTCGGCGGCGGCGGGGACCTCACCGTCATCCGCGAACACCGCGGCGTGCAGGCGGGCCGGCAGTGGACATCGCGGTCGGACCGGCCCGAGGAGCTCGCCCCGCTCGTGATCCACGCGATCCGCGAGACCGGCGCGACCGCGGTGAAGGTCGACTCGATCGGGATCGGGTGGGGCCTGGTCGGCGAGCTACGCAACCGGGCGTCGCGTGGGGAGCACAAGGCGACCATCTCGGCCGTGAACGTCGCGGAGAAGGCCACCGACCCGGTCAAGTACACCAACCTGCGGGCGCAGATCTGGTGGGAGGTCGGCCGGGCACTGTCCGCGGACCGGGCATGGGACCTGGCCGTCATGGACGACGGCGACGCGACCGTCGCGGAGCTCCTCGAACCGCGGTGGGAGCTGGACAACTCCGGCCGCATCAAGATCGAGTCGAAGGACGACATCCGGGAACGCACCGGCGGGCGCAGCCCCGACCGGGCCGACGCGCTGCTGCTGGCATTCTACCGACCCAAGCGTGACCTGGGCGCGTTCTTCGACCAGGCGATCAGGAAGGGCTGAGTCCCGGCCTGACCAAAGGCCCGGTGCGACTGCTCGCCACAATGCCCGGCGACCGCCCGAATGAGAGATGGGCCCATAGCCGATTCGATCATCTTCACGTTGACGGTGAGTGGTTCCTGCTTACCGACGAGCTTGCGGACTTCATCCGCGGCTTGAAGAGCTACGCCGGCGCTCTTGATGGATGGAGGGAATGTGTCCCGACGTCGGCGTGATCGTTCCATCATCACAAAGGCACAGCGGCCGGGCACGCGGGCGGTCGCGCCGGCGGCGACGTTCACCGCCGAGCAAGTCATCGCCCTCGCCGCCACGGCCCGCCAGCTCCCCGGCTACGCCCGGCCCCTGCCCCGCACCGAACCACCAGGGCTGCCGTTCGGGCCTGGCCTGCCCGTCATACCCGCGCCGATCAACGCGCCCCGCACCGACTCCGGCCGCCCCGAACCCCGCCTCTACGAGTACCCCGTCTCGTGGAACCTGCCCGGCACCGGCGACCGGCTCATCCCATGGCGGATCCTGCGCGAGGCCGCCGACCGGATCACCCTGTTCCGCAAATGCATCCAGGTCCGCAAGAACGAGGTGTCCACACTGGAGTGGGACATCGTCGTCAGCCCGAAGGCGGTCGAACGCGCGCAGCGGCAGGCCCCGGACACTGCGCGGGCCACGATCGAGAAACAGATGCGGGAGAAGGTCGAGCCGCAGATCGGCCGCCTCGTCGACTTCTGGGAGTACCCCGACCGGCGCTCCGGGCACGACACGATTGCCTGGTTGAAGAAGCTGATCGAGGAACGGTTCGTCCTCGACGCGCTCGCCGTGTACCCGCGCCGCACCCTGGGCGGGGACCTGTTCGGCTTCGAAATCCTGGACGGGTCGACGATCAAGCCGCTGCTCGACCAGTACGGGTACCGGCCGATGCCCCCGGCGCCGGCGTACCAGCAGATCCTGTGGGGCTTCCCCCGCGGCGAGTTCATCGCCGATTCCGGAGTCGGCGACGAGGGTGAGCCGCTCGTCCTCAACGGCTACCGAAGCGACCAGCTCATCTACCACGCGACGAACCCGCGCACCTGGACCCCGTACGGCTACTCCGCCGTCGAGCAGGCGTTGGACGACGGGGACCTGTGGCTGCGCCGGTCCGGCTGGCTGAAGGCCGAGTACACCGACGGGGTCATGCCGTCGGGCTGGCTGAAGGCCGGGGAGGGGCAGGCCGACTGGTCCGTCGACCAGCTCCGCGCCTACGAGACGGCGTTCAATGACCTGTTCGCCGGGCAGACCCAGCAGCGGCAACGGTACCGTTTGTTGCCATACGGGATGGAGCCCGACGACTCGCCCGGGGTCGGGGAGAAGTACAAGCCCGACTACGACCTGCTGATCATCAAGCTGGTCGCGGGGCACTTCGACACCACCATCGCCGAGCTCGGCTTCACCGAACCCGGCGGGCTCGGCTCCGCCGGCTGGCATGAGGGCCAGGCCGACGTCCAGGACCGCAAGGCCACCCAGCCGACCCTCGCCGACATCCAGTCGTTCGTCACCCAGATCTCCCGTAACCACCTGGGGATGCCCCGGGAGCTGGAGTTCAAGATCTTGGGGTTGGAGTCGGAGGACGAGGACGCCCAGGACGAGGTCGCCGACCGGCGCGTCAGGGGCGCCCGGATGACCCTCAACGAGGACCGCGACCGGACCGGCCTGCCCCGGTACACGTTCCCCGAGGCGGACATGCCGATGATCGTCGGGCAGCGGGGTGTCGTGTTCCTCGACGGTGCGAGCGAGCTGGCCGCGCCGGGTGTGATGATCGGCCCGGCGCAGCCCATCGCCGAAGGCGCCCCGGCCGGCGCGGGCCAACCACCCGGACAACCCGGTGGACAACCCGCCGGCCCGGCCGGCGCGGGACCGCAGCCCAAACCCGGCAACCAGCCGGCCAGGACCGGGGACACCGCCGACGCGGCGAAGGCCGAGCTCGTCGCGTACCGCCGCTGGGCCGCCCGCCGCGGTACCCCAGCCCGGCCGTTCGAGTTCAGCGTGCTGACCAAGGCCGACCTCGTCGCCGCCGGCGTCGACGTCGTCGACGAACACGTCCTCTTCAAAGCAGGGGCGGGTGGTGCCGGCCCAAAAGGACCACGCCGGTGGGCCGGCTGGGAGAAGGACCTACAAGCCGCGCAGTACTGGGCCCGGCGACTCCTCCGGGCTTTAGCTGGCGCCCTACGGATCCAGGCCCTGGTCGAGGCGTGGACCCGCCACCGCGGCACCCGCCCAGCTAACGCCCGCACCACCCAGGTCAAGGACACAGGCGCGGCGAAGACCGCCGCGAAGGCGTGGCTCGACGAGCAGGGCGTCGAGCTCATCGCCGCGCTGCGCATCACGCTGCACGGCGTGTACGTCGACGGGTACTACGTCGGCGACCGGGCAGCGGTCGTCGCCCTCGAAGGCGTCGCAGCCGACTGGGGCACCTGGAAGCCCGGCAACACCGCGGCGGCCCGGGCGGTCCTGTCCGCCGACGGGCGCGACGTCGGCCTGCAGCAGCTCCTCGACGCCGCCGACGTCACCATCAAGTCGATCGCCGCGAACCGGCTCGACGAGGTCGCCGCGGTGCTGGCCGACGGCCTGGAACAGGGCCTCGCCCCCGCCGAGATCGCCCGGGCGCTGCGCGGGATCGTCGACGACCCGGTCTGGGCGCGGATGGTCGCTCTGACCGAGACGTCGCGGGCGTCGACGGCGGCGACCCTGGCCCGCTACCGCGAGTCGGGGGTGCCGGCGAAGGAGTGGCTGACCGCCCTCGACCAGCGGGTCTGCGCGCAGTGCGCCGGCAACGAGGATGAGGGCCCGGTCCCCGTCGAGAGCGTGTTCGGCGACGGGAACGACGGGCCGCCCGGACACCCGAACTGCCGCTGCGCACTGATCCCCGCGGAGATCGCCCGCGACCGTGCCGTGAGCCAGTTCGCCGACCTGGTCGACGACGATGTACCGCCCGGGGAGGGCTGATGCACCAGCTGAGGGTCGACAAGACCGGTGTGCACCTCGACGGGCACCGGGTCGCCGCGACGGAGGTGTTCCTGCGCTACGACCCGTACCAGGCGTGGGCGCAGATCACGATCCCCGCCGACGTCGACGTCGACGTGGCCGCCGACGTCACCGTCGCCCACGCCGGCGAGGCAATCGGAGGTAGCCGATGACCACCGCGACCGCCATGACGTACGCGTGGGCGGAGATCACGAAGGTTGAGGACCGCGAAGACGGCACCGTCATGGTGTACGGGCCGGTCGCCGACTCCGGCCTCGACCGCGACAAGCAGCGCCTCAACCGGCAGTGGCTCGACCAGGCCATGCCCGCGTGGATGGCCGAGGGTGGCAACATCCGCGAGCAGCACGACCCGACCCGCGCTGTCGGCGTCGGCGTCGGCCTGACCAAGGGCGACGTCGACGACGTGCACCTGCTCGCCGCGCACGTCATCGACGACCAGGCCGTGAGGAAGGTCAAGGCCAAGGTCCTCAAAGGCTTCTCGGTCGGCATCAAGGAACCGCGGGTCCAGATGGGCAAGGCCGACGCCCCGAACGGTGAGGTCGTGGGCGGCCGGATCATCGAGGTGTCGCTGGTCGACCGGCCCTCGAACCCGCGGACCCTGTTCACCCTGGCCAAGGCCGACGGCGCCGAGCTGGCCGCGGTCGACGGTGCCGAGCTGCTGGAACGCACGGACATCGACTGCGACGTGCCCGAGGCGCACCTCGGCCAGCCCGGCGGCGAGATCCTGAAGTTCGTCAGCGCCGCCCAGCGCAAGAAAGACGCGGCGGCCGGCGTGGCCATGCCGAATGGCGACTTCCCGATCCCCGACGAGGGCCACCTCCGCTCCGCGATCGGACACCTGGGCAACTACACCGGCGACAAGGCCGCCGCGAGACGTCACATCATCGCCCGCGCCCGGGCGCTCGGGCTGACGAAGCTGCTGCCTGAGGGCTGGAACGTGTCGAAGGCCGACCAGATCCTCGCCGACGTCGCCCAGTGGGCGCCCATCGAGCCGGCATCTTGGTACGCCACGAAGGCCGACACGGCGGACATCGCCAGCGCCGTCGAGGCGATCGCAGCGATCGCCCGGCTGATCCAGTCCGAGGCCGCCGGGATGGCCGCCGGTGACCTGACCGAGGACCGCGAGATCTCCTACCTGCTCGACGCGGTCCGCGCACTGAAGTACTTCGTCATGTGCGAGCAGGACGAGGAAGAGCCCGACGACGGTACCGGCAGCGGCGGCGGCGGGCAGGCCGCCGACGACTTCAACATGGCGGGAGACGTGATCCTCATGGCCGACGACAAGCCCGACGTCACCAAGACCGACAAGCCGGACACCACCAAGACCGACGCGACCAAGGTAGACGGCGGGTCGCCGTTGACCAAGACCGAGTTCGCGACCATGCTCAAAACGGCAGTCGCAGAGGCCACGGAGCCGCTGAAGGACGACCTTGGAGTCGTCAAGGCGGAGCTGGCGAAGGCGCTGGCAGCACCCGCCCCCGGCGGCCCGGTCCAGACCAGGACCGCCGCGCAGACCGGGGCACCCGCCAACGACCACCGCAGTCGGGCCAACGCCCTCCTGGTAAAGGCAGCCAACATCGGCAACGCCGACCCCGCGCTCGCGCAGGGATACCGCGACCAGGCCAACGCGCTGCTCGCCAAGGCCGACGCCTGACGCCCGACACCGATCGGACGTGACCCCCATGACCACCGCCATCCCCAAGGCCGAGGACCTCTTCGGCGGGGCCGGCCGGCTGTCCAAGGCCGAGCTGGCCCGCCGCTGGGACGAGTACGTCGACGTGCTCAACAAGACCGACGACCGCGTCCTCGGCCGCACCGACTGGCAGACGAAGGCGCCGCACCGCTCCGGCGAGCGCCTCGACCTCAGCGCCGGCGGCGCACCGGCACGCACCCCGCTCGACATGCTGACCAAGGCCATCTCCGGACCGGAGCTGGCCAAGTCCATGTCCGCCGAGGCACTCGGCCAGCTCACCACCCTGCTCGAGTCGGCCAAGGCGGAGATCCCCGACCTCGTCAAGGACCTCACCACCACCAGCCCCCTGTCCACCGGCCTGGTCGTGTTCGACCTGGAGACCGGCGCGAAGCTGCTGACCCCGAAGCCGACGCCGCTACGCAACACGATCCCCCGGGAGCAGGGGTACGGGCTGGCGCACCGGTTCAAGCGGATCACGGGGTTCACCGGTACCGGCACCGGCGGTGTCGGGGTGATCCGGCCCGGCATCGCCGACACCACGCAGACCCGCTTCGACGCGTCCGGGTCGACGAACGCGTTGTGGTTCAACCGCGGCGGAAAGATCGCCTACGCGGGCGACGAGACCGTCGCCCCCTACATCCAGTTCTCCGCCTCGGACGAGGTGAACTGGTCCGCGCAGTACAGCTCCCGCGGGTTCCAGGACCTGCGGGCCCTGTCGCGGCAGGCGCTGATCTGGGCGTCGATGCTCCTCGAGGAGCGGATCCTGCTCTACGGGCGGGGCACCCAGTCCCCGTACTCCGGTACCCTCGCCGCGCCGACCGGCGTGTCGGGCACCGCCCGGGCGGCGGTGGCCGGCGAGATCGGCGTCTCCGGCGTCACCACGAACGTCTTCGTCCGGGTCGTAGCCGAGATGGGCGACTTCGGCGTATCCCAGGCGTCCGCGGCGACGGGCGCGGTCGCGACGACGAACGGCCAGGTCGTCGACGTCACGTACACGCTGCCGGCCGGGGCAACCGGCGCCCGCATGTTCGTCTCCACCGGGGCCGCCGACCCGGGCGACGCGTCGCGGTGGCTGTATGTGTTCACGAACCTGCCGGCGGGCCTGTCGGGTGGCCGGTCCGGCTACAACAAGATCACCATTCAGGGGGCGCTGCCCATCTCGGGGACCGTGCCGACCGCGTGGCCGAACACCATCCCCGGCGGCGCCGCGATCAACCTCACCACCACCGACGGTGGTTCCGCGGTCACCAACGAGTACGACGGTGTCCTGGCCTACTGCACGGGCGCCAACGCCGGCTCCACGGTCAAAATCAACACGACCTTCGACAAGACCAACCCCGGCGTCGAGTACCAGAACGCGTTCATCGCGATGTACGAGGCCGTCAAAGCGTCCCCGGACCGGATCCTGTTCTCCGGCTCGGACCGCAAGCAGCTCTCCGACGCGGTGAAGGGCTCAGCGAACAGCAACTACGGGATCCGGCTGATGCAGGACGACATCACCGGCGTCACGCTCGGCACCGTCGCCGCGTCCATCCTCAACGAGGTCACCGGCGACGAGGTCAACATCCAGGTCCACCCATGGCTCCCGCAGGGCAACTCGCTGATCCTGTCCGACACGCTGCCGATCCCCGACACCTCGGTCGACTCCGTCTTCAAGGTCTTCAACGTCCAGGACCTGATGGGCATCGACTGGCCCGTCAACCAGTTCACGTTCGACGCCAGCTCGTACTGGTTCGGGAACATGGTCTGCTACGCCCCGGCGTGGCTCGCCTCCGTCGTCGGCATCCAACGCGTCTGAGTCCCTCCGGGTTGGAGCCCCCCACCCCGCTGTTGGGTTCGGGGGCTCCAACCCGGAGTCGCAGTAGCACATCTGTCCACTGTGGAGGTTCGCTGTGACGCGACTCATCCCGCTCGACGGCGCCTACAAGGTCCAGGTCGCCGGCACCCACACCGGCACCCACACCTACCGCAAGGGCCGCGACGGCACCATCCGCGTCGAGGACGTCCAGCACGCCCGGGCGCTCATGCGGGAGGGCCTGGCCGTGCCCGCCGCGGCGACCGGCCCGGTCGCGCACCTGCCCGGCTTCCGCTGCGCCACCTGCGGGCGGCGCAACTACTTCCGTATCTGCGGGGCCTGCGGCTCCGCCGAATCCAGCAAGGAGTGACCCGATGCCCCCACGTACCCGCAGGAGCGAGACCGACGGCGACCAGGCGGAGAAGGTCGACCGGCCTCGACACACCGCCGACCTCTGCCCGGAATGCGGCGCCGAAGAGAACGGCGGCGGCGAACCGCACCCGACCGCGACCTCGTTCGGCTGCGAGCACGGCTCCTGGACGTTCGACCAGGGCCCCCGCGAGTCGATCACCATCACCGGTGGCACCGTCGCCACACCGACCGGCTGAGGGCGGGGTAGGTCGCCGTGGTGAACACCGGGGCGGCGCTGCTCACCCTGCCCCTGGTCACGGTCGCCACGTTCAAGGCCCACCCCACCTACCTGGACCTGGCCAACCTGCGCTCCGGCGACGCGGTGCAGGCCGACCAGGACGCCGAGCTGTACAACACGCTGCTGCAGGCCTCGCAGCGCGCCGAGAACGAGGTCTGCAACCAGCCGCTGCACGCGCATCTCTACACCCAGGTCGACGAGCTGCGCGCGGACTGGCGGGGCCGGCTGCACGTGCACGCCGAGCACGGCCCGGTCCGCGCGGTGACAGCCGTCGCGTACGGCACCAGCCTCGGGTCGCAGGTGACCATGACGACGCCGGCGTACCGGTTACGGTCGGACACCGAGGTCACCGTCGAGCTGTCCGCCTCCGGCAGCACCTTCGTCGGGGCGTTGCAGCTCGGGCCGCCCACGTCGCACGTCACGCTCGACGTGACCACCACCTACGTCGCCGCGTACACCAACACGCTGCTCACCGTCGCGCCGAACGCCGGCGCCACCTCGATCACCGTGGCGGACCCGACCGGGATCTACCCCGGTGACATCCTGCGGATCTGGGAGCCCGGCAAGGAGGAGTCCGTCGTCGTCGACGCCTCCTGGGTACCCGTCGCCTCTTGGCCGCCGGTGGCGGCCGCGGTCCCGCTCGCCGCCGGCCTCGCCAACGCCCACGCGGTCGGTGTGGGCGTGTCCGGGCTGCCCGCCGACGCGGTCACCGGCGTGATCTACCTGGCGGTCGACCAGCTCCAACGCCCGGGCACCACGGGTAGCGAGAAGTGGCCGGGGAAGATGAAGCCCACCACCGGCGGCAAGACCACCGTGCGGCCCGGGTCGGTGTGGGCGGACAAGGCCTGCCGGCTGCTGTCCTCCTACGGCGCGGTCCGGTGAGCGTGCGGTGAGCTTCGCGTCCGTCGTCGACCAGGTCGCCGTCTACCTCGGCGGCCCCTACGACGCGACCACCCGCACCTACCGGGTCGCACCGGCCGGCGGCACCCAGGTCCCCGGCTTGGCGCTGGTGCGCCGGTCGTGGGCCAAACGGGAGGACTTCGCCGACTTCTTCGCCGGCGCCGCCGTCGGGGCGGCGACCGGGGCGTGGATGACCGTGTGGGTACCCGACAAGATCGAACGGCGGCTGACCGTGCCCGCGGTGACCGGCCGCAAACACGTCCGCTACCTCGTCGAGCTGCACTGCTTCGTGTTCTCCAAGGCCGCGTACGCCGAGGACTGCTCAGACTTCGTCGACGCCCTCGACGCGGCGGTCATCGCCCGGATCCGGGCCGACCCGACGTTGGGTACGGGCGGGTTCGAGGCGGGGCAGATCCAGGCCGGCGAGCCCGACGAGCACGGCATGGGCGGCGACATCCACTCGCAGCGGTGGCAGATGTCCACCGACGACCAGGTCACCAAGGCAAAGCTGGAGATCAGCTTCGAGGCGCACGCCATCGACGTCGGATAGGAGAGCCATGGCTACCAGGCGAAACAGGTCAACGGCCGGCGCCGACGCCGCGGCGGACCGACCGGAACAGGCACCCGACGAGCCGGCCGGACCGCCCGACCCGACGTGCTGGGAGTACACGGGCCCGCAACGGCTGTACAGCAACGTCCCGGTCACCGTCCGGGCCGGTGACGTCGTCGCCTGGGTCGGGGCACCGGCCGACGACGGCTGCTGGGCCGAACACGACGGGCCGGCCACGGTACGGCCGGACAACGAACCGACCGACCAGCCGGAGGGAGTGAGCACCGGTGCCTAACCCCACCGTCTACCCCGGCGCCAAGACCTTCCTGAGCGGCGGCGTGGAAGCCGTCCAGGGCACCCCGGCCACCCCGGCCTGGACGTTCCCCCTCGAGGACTTCGAGCCGGAGGACAAGCCCACCTGGATCGACGACAAGAGCAACTACGGCGACATGGCCGAGCTGCACGGCGTCGCGCAGGGCCCGATCCACACCGAGTGGTCGGCGAAAGGACCGTACTTCGGCGACGGGTCGCTGTTCTTCGTCCACAACCTGTTCGGCGACCTGGTCGAGGACGGCACCTACACCGGCGCCGGCACCACCACGCTGTCCAGCTCCGCCGCCGCCGGCGCGACGACGATCTCCACGGTCGCGACGATCGCGGCGACCACCGTCATCGCGATCGACGCCGGGTCGGGCACCCTCGCCGAGGTCCGCACCGTGCAGTCGGTGACGGGGGCCGGCCCGTACACCCTGACCCTGAACCGGGCGTTGTCGTTCGGGCACAGCTCCGCGGTCACGGTCCGGCCGGTCACCAGCCCGTACTCGCACCTCAGCGCGCTGCTGAACTCCGGCACCGGCCAGCCCGGCTCCCTCGCCGGCCTCGGCGGCTCCCTGACGCTGGTCGACTGGCAGGGCCTCACCACCACCGTGCAGGCCCGCGCGTACAGCGGCTGCTGCGTGTCCGAGATCACGCTGAAGGGCAACGCCGAGTCGGAGTTCATCATGACCGACATCAAGGGCCTGGGCTGGCCGTCGGCGGCCGCGGCGGCGCTGCCCGTGGCCGCGGCTACCACGGCGCAGCCCATCGCGGCGTGGCGCACCCGCCTCGGTCTGGCCGGCCCCGCGTCCGGCGGTACCCAGGTGAAGACCGCGTCGGAGTTCGAGATCACCATCAAACGCAAGCTCAAGGCCGAGTTCACGCTGCAGAACGCGCAGACCCCGTTCCTGATCCAGCGCGGCGAGGTGTCGGTCTCGGGCAAGCTCACGGTGCCGGTACCGGCCGACGAGACCCACCTGACGTACATGCTGGCCAACACCCAGCCGCAGCTACAGGTCGTCGTCGACAACGGTGGTGCCGGCGCCGGGCTGCTGAGCCTGCAGGTCGACGTCCAGAAGGCCGCCTACAAGACCGCGAAGATCAAAAAGTCGGAGGCCATGGGCTACGAGGTCGCCTTCGACGCGATCTCCACCAGCACGAACGCGGGCCAGTCCGGCGGCACCAGCCCTATCAAGATCATAGCGCAGAACGCCGTCAACCAGCTCTACTGACCAGGACGGAGCAGGGCCTGTGACCGTTACAGACGACCGCGAGACGCACCCATGGTTCACCGGCGAACCCGGCCCGGCCGGCCCGGCGCCGACAACCGCGTCGACGAGCTGGACGCCGCCGCCGGGCGCCACGGCCGCGGCGGCCGCCGACCACGCCGCGCGTACCGGGCGCGTCGCCGGACCAGCCAGCGAGCCGGCCAGCGTGGTCATCGCCGGCAGCTTCGTGTCCGGCCGGGTACCGCTGCCCTGCGGCGGGTGGGTCGAGTTCCACGACCCGCACGACCTCAAGGGCCGCGACTACAAACGCGTCATGCGCGGCATCCGCGATGCCGGCCCGGGCCACGCCGGCGCGTCGATGGTCGACATGCTCGACGGGCTGATCGCGATCCTCGTCGCCAAGTGGGAGATCCCCTACCTGCCCGGCGCGTCGCTGCCCGCCGACAACATGGCGATCACCGACGAGCTGCGAATCGAGGACCTCCGCGCCCTGCACGTCGCGGCCGCACCCGCGATGAAGGTCGTGTTCCCGACCGAGTCCGCCGGCCGGGGCCCGGGAAGCCCTACGCCGCCCGCCAGCGCGTAAAGGCCAAGCTGGCGGGCTGGCCCGGCGTCCGGGACGCGACGAGCGAGGAGGACCGGCTGTGGGAGCGGGCCGCCTGGTACGCGTTCTTCGCCGACCGGTTCGGCTGGGACGTCGAGCAGGTCGACGCGCAGCCGCAGTGGTACCTGTCCCGGCTGCCGGGCGTCGCCGCGGTCTTCGACGAGGTCCGCCACGAGCAGGCCAAGGCCGCCGCCAAGGGATGAGCGACGGGACACCGCTATGATCATCCTGCGTGGGGTCGGCGCCTGGCAGGCCGCGATGGACGCCAAGATCGCGCAGATGCAGGGCGCGACGCAGCTCGCGCTCCGCAAGTCGTTGTCGCTGGTCGAACGCAGGACCAAGCAGCGGCTGCGCACCTACACCCACCCCGAGGGCACCCCGACCCCGTCGCCGCCCGGAGACCCACCCGCGTGGGTGACGGGCAACCTCGCCCGGTCCGTCGACACCGAAGGACCCACCCTCGTCGCCCCGGGCCGCTGGCGCGGCCAGGTCGGCCCCACCGCCGTCTACGGGCGCATCCAGGAGCTCGGGGGCGTGGCCGGCCACGGGGCGCGCCTCGACGCCCGCCCGTACCTGCAGCCGTCGTTCGACGAGGCGCTGCCGGAGATCCGGCAGATCTTCGTCGAGGCGTGGCGCGCCGCCATCCTCAAGTGACCACCGTCGACCCGTAAGCCGAGGCTGGGAGGCCGCCCATGCCGATGGGTGCCTTCCTGCCACCGGTCGTCGCCGAGCTGCTCGCCGAGGTCGGCAAGTTCACCGCCGAAATGGGCGCCGCGAAGGCCGAGATGTCGGGCTTCGAGGCCGCGCAGACCCGCATGGCCGCCGCGGGGAAGGTCGCGATGCTCGGCCTGGCCATCGGCGCCGTCGCCGCCGCCGCCGCGTCGATCAAGCTCGGTATGGACTTCGACCAGGCCATGGAGCTCATCCACACCCAGGCCGGGGCGTCGCAGGCCGAGGTCGAGCAGCTCAAGGTCAAGGTCCTCGACCTCGCACCCGCCGTCGGGGTCGGCCCCGAACAGCTCGCCCAGGGCCTCTACCACATCGAGTCGGCCGGGTTCCGCGGCGCCGCCGCGATGGACATCCTCACCGCCGCGAGCAAGGACGCCCGCATCGGCCTGGCCGACATGGACACCGTCTCCCAGGCCCTGATCGGCACCATGGCCACCGGGCTCAAGGACGTCACCGACGCCGCCGACGCCGCCGCGTACCTCAACACCATCGTCGGCGTCGGCGACATGAGGATGAACAAGCTCGCCGCCGCCATCAGCACCGGCGTCCTACCGTCGTTCAAGTCCGCGGGGCTGGGGATGACCGACTTCGGCGCCTCCCTCGCCACATTGACCGACAACGCGGTACCCGCCGACGAGGCCGCCACCCGGCTACGGATGACCGTGGCGCTGATGTCGTCCCCCACCCACGCCGCCGCGCAGGCACTGTCCGAGATCGGCATGTCGTCCACCACGCTGGCCAACGACATGCGCCAGCCCAACGGCCTGCTCGTCGCGGTCATGGACCTCAAGCACCACCTGGAGGACTCGGGCAAGACCGCGGTCGAGCAGAACCAGATCATCGAGCGGGCGTTCGGCGGCGGCCGCACGAGCGGGGCGATCCTGACCCTCCTGGAGGAGTCCGACCGGCTCAAGGACAAGTACCACGAGCTCGGCGACCACGCGTCGCGGGCGGCGAAGGCCGACGAGGCGTGGAAGGCCCAGCAGCAACAGTTCTCCCAGCAGCTCCACCAGGTCGGCGCCGAGCTGGCTGTCGAAGCACACCGAGGTCGTGAAGATCGCGGCGCTGGTCATCGGCGGGATCCTCGTGGCGGCGATGGTGGCGTTCACCGCGTCGGTCATCGCCTCGACGGTGGCGTTGCTGGCCAACCCGGTGACCTGGATCATCCTGGCGATCATCGCCGCGGTGGCGCTGCTCGCCATCGGCATCTACGAGCTGGTCACGCACTGGGGCACCGTCTGGGGCTTCATCAAGCGGATCAGCCTCGACGTGTGGCACTGGATGGTCGACGCCTGGCACGCCACCTGGAACGCGGTCATGGGGGTGGTCCATTGGGCCGAGGACAACATCTTCCGCCCCATGGCCACGTTCTTCGAGCGTTACATCGTCGGCCCGATGACGCTGTGGATGCGGGTCCTCGTCGGGATCTGGGAGTTCACCTGGGGTTTCCTCAGCGTGGTCATCGACGACTTCCGCAAGGTTTGGGACGTCGCCTGGGCGGTGATCAAGACGGTGTTCGATACCTGGTGGGCCGGCGTGAGGATCATCTTCAGGCAGGTCGACCAGTACGGGATCACCCCGACCCGCAACGCCATTCACGCCCTCGCCGAGGCCTGGGACATTGCCTGGTCGTGGATCAAGGCCGTGTTCGACACGTGGTGGGCCGGCGTGAGGATCATCTTCGGGTATGTGAGCCAATACGGCATCCAGCCTCTGCGGGCCGCGATCTCGTGGCTCGGCTCCGAGTGGGACCGGATCTGGAACGGCATCAAGGCAGCCGTGTCCGCCGCGTGGAACTTCCTGCGTCCGATCCTCGACCGGATCTCGGGCGCGATCTCCAGCGTCGTCGGCGGGATCCGCGACATCGCCAACGCCCCGGGCAAGTTCGGCTCCCAGGTGGCGCACATGTTCGGCTTCGACGCCGGCGGCTGGGTACCCGGCCCGCCCGGCGCGCCGCAGCTCGCCGTCGTGCACGGCGGCGAGTACGTGCTGTCCCGCGACATGATCTCGTCGGTGGGTCGTGGCCCGGCTGTCGGCGGCACCACCGCCCAGCCGGGCATGGCCGCCGCGCTCGCCCCGATCCAGCTCACGATCCCGGTCATCATCGGCGGGCGCACCGTCGAGACGCTGCACCTGGAGCTCATCCCGGCGGCGCAGCGCTACAAGGCCCGCACCGGCACCACCGGGATGACCTGATGGTGACGAACCTGCCGGACCTGTTCCTGGGGGTGGCGTTCAACGCCGACCCGTTCGACACCGGTGTCACCCCGACCTGGTCGGACCTGACCGCCCGGGCGTACCGGATCGGGCAGGCGTGGCGCGGCCGGCAGTACGAGCTTGACCAGAACCAGGCCGCGCAGATGGACGTCACGTGGCGCAACGCCGACGAGGCCCTCAACCCGGTCAACAGCGGCTCCCCGTACAGCCCGAACGTGTTGCCGTACCGGGCGGTCTTGGCCCGCTGCATGTGGCCCAACGGCGGAACCGGCAACCTGCTCAACGCGACCGCGTTCGGGTCGTACGGCGTGGACCCGTCGTTCGAGAGCTATACGAACGGTGCGGCCGCCCCGTCGTGGGTCCTCACCGTCGGCGGTGTCACGCCGGTCACGACGACGACGAACCCGCAGCAGGGCACCAAGTGCCTCACCTTCACCCAGGCCGGCACGTCAACCCAGCAGGGCGTCGGGTGGGTCGTGCCGTGCATCCCGGGCCGGCAGTACACCGCGTCGGCCTATGTGCGGCAGACCGCGGCGAACACGCAGCAGATCTTCGTCAACGGCGGGGCGGCCGGGTCCACCACCGCCGCGACGGGTGCCTACGTGCGGCTCACCGTCACGTTCGTCGCGACGCAGCCCACCCACCAGGTGTGGGTGTCGTGCTTCGTCCCGACGCTCGCCGACACGGTGAACGTCGACGCCATCCAGCACGAGCCCGGCGGGGCCGCGAACGCGTTCACCACCACCGGGCCGATGGTCCGTAACCTGTGGCCGCAGGGCTACGTCGAGCGGTGGCCGGCGCAGTGGGACCCCGACTCGCAAGGGTTCAAAGGCCAGACAACCACGCCGTGCGTGGGGCCGTTCGCGATCCTCAACAACGCCGACCTGCGCTCCGACTACGTCGAGGCGCTGCTGGCCAAGGCACCGGACTACTACTGGCCGCTGTGGGACGCCGCCGGGTCGACGGTGTTCGCCGAGGCGTCCGGGCACAGCGGCCTGCCGCCGCTGGTCCCCTACACGTCGCCCTACGGCCCGGTGGCGTACACGGCGGGGTCGCAGTCCCAGGTCCCCGGCGACCCGGGCGGTGTCGGGGTGCTGGTCCCCAACGGCACTGGCGGTGGCCTGACCCGCCAGACCGGCACCTGCCTGGGCACCGGCCCCCGCGTGTCGAACACCCCGCCGGTGGCGCTGCCGGCGTCGCTGGCCCTGCCCTGGACCGTGTCCATGTCGTGCTGGGTGCTGTGCTCGTCCACACCACCGGCGAACAACGTCGCGTTCGTCCTGCCCATGACCAGCTTCGGCGGGCAGCTCTTCTACTTCCCGTGCGACATCGGTATCAACTCGACCACCGGGCAGCCGCTGGTCGGCTACTCGGGTGAGAGCTCGGAGCTGTTCGTCTACGGCACCGGCAACCTCCTCGACGGCAAGCCCCACCTCCTCGTCGGCGTCGCCACCCAGGACGCGACGAACACGACAGTGACGATCTACCTCGACGGGGTCCAGGCCGGCGCGAACACCGCCACCACCGCGAGCCTGGGCGGCCCCCTCGCCCACCAGTGCCGGGACCTGCTCGTCGGCGCCTACACCGACATGATCGCCCTGTACAACGGTGGCTGCAACGGCGTCGTCTCCCACGTCGCGGTCTGGAACCGGGCCGTCACCGCCGGCGAGGTCACCGACCTGTGGTCCGCCGGTGGGCTCGGCCGGGCCGGTGAGACCAGCGGCGCGCGGATCTCCCGCTACCTGTCGCTGGGCGGCTGGACCGGCGCCACGAACATCCAGCCCGGCGCGTCGACGATGGGTGCCGGCACGGTCAGGACCGGCGACGCGGTCCTCGCGTCCTGCCAGGCCGTCGCCGACTCGGAGTTCGGGAACTTCGTCGAGGAGACCGACGGGCTGACCTTCCTCGCCCGCACCGACCGGTACCTCAAGACCACCCCGACCTTCGTGTTCGGCGAGCGGGCCGACCTGGGCGAGTACCCGTACGAGACCGACGTCGAGTTCGACTACGACCCCACCCGGGTGATCAACATCGCCGACGTCACCCAGGCCGGTGGGGTCAAGGCCCACGCCGAGGACACCACCGGCGCGTCGCAGAAGCGGTACGGGAAACGTAACTTCACCCGCACCGTCAGCGTCAGGAGCCCGTACGAGGCGATCGACGCGGCGAACTGGACGGTCGCCACCCGCAAGGACGCGTCGCTGCGGGTGTCGGCGCTGACGTTCAACCCCGCCGCCGTGCGCAACCTGCCGTTCGGCGACGGCACCCTGTGGCCCATGGTCCTCGACCTGAGGATCGGCACCCGCGTCACCGTCAACCGGCGGCCGAAAGCGGCCAACGCCGGCGCCGGCATCACCATGTCCGGCGACTACTTCGTCGAGTACGTCGCGCACCACAGCATCGACGCCGCGGCCGGCACCTGGAAGACCACCGTGATCCTGTCCCCGGTCGTCAGGCAGAACCCGCTGATCTTCGACAGCTCCACGTACGGGCTGTTCAACAGCGGCTTCTTCGGTTTCTGATCTCCCATCCCGCGCGAAGGGCGGTACCCGTATGGACGGTGCGACGGTTGGCGCCCACGACCAGGTCGTGACGCACCGGTACGTGGTGCACTATCCCGACCACGCGCCGCGCACCGGCGATGCGCACTATGCCGACTTCGCGGCGTACCGGCGCCGCACCCACGCCACGGCCCGGTGTGCGTTCGCGGTCGACGTCGGCGACGACGTGGACTGCGACACCACCCGTCCCCTCGAGCTGCACCACGCGCACATCGAGTTCGCCCTCGCCAACGAGGTCGACCTGGCGCGCCTGGAACGGGCGTATCCGGGGGTGTCGACTCCTGACGAGGTCGGCGCCTGGGTGGAGTCCGCGGCGAACCTGATGTGGCTGTGCCGCGCCCACCACCGCGGCCCGGGCGGTGTGCACACCGCCGCGGCCGCGGACTACGAGGCGGCCAAGTTCGTCCAGGCCCTCATCACCAGCGACCCGCGGACGGCGCACGGTGGATGAGCTGGAGACACGGCTGGTGCCGTGGGAGCGCGTCGAGGTGGTCTACGCGTGGAACCGGCCGCCCGCCGAACAAACGCCGATCCCCCATGTTGGGGACAGGGTGTGGTACCGCCGCGACGAGTGGGACCCCCACGACCGGGTCCTGCCCGCCGACGTCGTCGAGGTCGCCGACCTCGACGACCGCAGCGACCCGCACCTGTGGCACGTCGCCCGCGACGAGCACGGCCGGCCGGTCGTCGACGGGCCGCGCGGCAGTGAGGTGCCCCGCATGGTCCGCGCCCCGGACCCGTGGCCGTGGCTGCGGCTGCGCGTACCGGACCGGGCGGGGCTGGTGCAGACCCAGGAGGCGCGGCTACGCGGATCCGCCGGGTGGCTGCCCCTGGACTACCGGCAACGGCCGGTCCGGCTACCCGCCGAGGTCCACGCCCGGGTCGCCGCGCTGGGCATCGAGCCGGTGAACCTGCCCTTCGGCACCATGGGGATGGGGGGCCTGAGATGGGGACCGTACCCGTCGAGGTGACCGCGGTCGCCGGCACGGTGCTGACCGCCGCGACGTGGAACACGAACGTCCGCGACGGCGTGAACTTCTTCGTCAACCCGCCGATCTTCATCGGCCGGCAGGTGCTGGCCCAGTCGGTGCCCAACAACGGGTGGACCGTCATCGTCCTCGACGCCGAGGACAAGGACCCCGACAACGCCCACTCCACGGTGACGAACCCGGCCCGGTACATACCGCAGACCCCGGGCTGGTACGCCCTGGAGTACACGCTGCCCTGGGCGGCGAACGTCACCGGGCGGCGCGGTGGGAGGCTACGCACCAACGGCGCCGAGTCCCAGGCCGGCGCTGGGGGGCGGATGCTCGTCACGGCCGCGTCGGCGTTCGACACGGCCGTGAGCGGCGCGGCGGTCCTCGGCCCGTTCAACGGCACCACCGACTACGCCGAGATGATGGGCTTCCAGGACAGCGGTGGGGCGCTCAACACCAACATCGCCAATGACGGTGTGCCGCGCCTGTCCGGCCGGTGGGTGTCCTCGTGACAAGCCGGTGGGTGCGGGCCGCGGCCCTGACGGCGGTGTGCGCCCTGGCCCTACCCGACGCGGCGGTGCCGGCAGCTCCGGTTCCGGCCATCTCGCTGCCGTCGGCGGGCGCGGTAACCCTCACCGGCCTCGACGCCCACGACGGCAGCATCGTGCAGGAACCCGACGGCACCCTCGTCATGGTCGGCACCCGCTACGGCTGCGGCTTCGTGTGGCAGTGGCCCAGCACGCCGTGGTGCGGGTTCGGCGCGTGGACGTCCACGACCGGCCTCGGCGGGCAGTGGACATACCGAGGGCTGCTGTTCGACCCGAACAGCAGCAGCGTCGCGTTCCACAACGAGTCGTGGCAGACGGTGTGCGGCAACGGCGACGGCTGTTTCAACCCCCGCCTCATCAAACGCCCCGACGGGGTGTGGGTGCTGTGGTTCAACGCCCCCGGCGACCTGCGCCGCTACGGGGCCAACGAGTTCTGGGCGATGGGCTGCAATGGTCCGACCGGGCCGTGCGGGGCCGGGGCCGGGGCACCCTACGGGTCCACGATCAAACCGTCGCTGTGGGTGTGTAACACGGGCGGCGACTTCGCGGTGTTCCCCGACCCGGGCGACCCGACCGGAGCGACCGCCTACCTCGTGTGCGGGACCAGCACCTGGACCGTCAACGTTGAGAAGCTGCAGCCGTGGTGGGCCGACGGCACCGGCGTCGGCGCCTCGAACCTGGCCGGGCTGTCCTATGTGGAGGGTGCCGGCATGTTCCGGGCACCCGACGGGACGTACGTGCTGACGCACGGCGGGAACTGCCCGTACTGCTCGGGCACCGACACCAGCTACGTGTACGCGCCGTCGGTGCTGGGCCCGTGGACGGTGCCGGCCGGCACCGCGCGGCGCCGGGAGATCTCCGGCCACTCGTGCGGCGGGCAGCCCCGCTCCGTCGCGGTGGTCGACGGGCACGCGTACGAGTGGGTTGACCTGTGGTACGACGCCCTCAACGAGGCGAACGCCGGGATCCACCTGGAGCCGCTGACTGTCACCGGGCCGTACAACCGGACGCCCGACGGGACGGTGTGGCCGGGCCCGTTCACCCCGTTCACCTGCTCGCCAAACTGAAGCCAGCCAGCGAAGGGAGGCACCCACATGCCGCAACGCGACGGCGGCGACTACGCGTGGGGCCGGCCCTCCATCGCCGCCATGCAAGCCGCCGGGTGGACATTCGTCTCCCGGTACCTGTCCTACGACACCTCCAAGAACCTGACCCCCGACGAGGCCCGCACCCTGCAAGCCGGCGGCATCGACATCGTCTCGAACTGGGAAAACTACGGCGACTGGTCCCACGACTACTCCGGCGGCTACAACACCGGCCGTATCCACGCCCAAGAAGCCGACCGGCAGCACCGCGCCTGCGGCGGACCCCCCAACCGGCCCATCTACTTCTCCACAGACTTCGACCCCACCCCGGCGCAGCTACCCACCATCGCCGACTACTACCGCGGTGCCGCATCCGTCATCGGACCCGCACGGGTCGGGGCGTACGGCGGGTACCACACCATCCGCTACCTGTTCGACGCCGGGGTCATCCGATGGGGGTGGCAAACCTACGCCTGGTCGTACTTCCAAGACACCCAGACCAGCGTCTCGTACCTGCACTGGGATCCCCGCGCGCAGGTACGCCAGGTCCGCAACGGGGTACTCATCGGCGGGGTCGACTGCGACCTCGACACGGCGCTCGTCGACGACATCGGCCAGTGGAGCTACGACCCGGCCACCACCGCCCCGCAGGGAGACACCATGCTCATCCTCGCGAAGACCCACGACGACCCGACCGTCGTCGCCGGCGACGGCATCACCCGCCGCAAGGTCGCCGACGGCGCCGAGCTGGCCCGCCTGCAGGACCGTGTCCGCGCCGCCGGCGGCGACGCGGGCATCGTCGTCTACGACTCGTGGGAGCAGGTCTACGGGGTCGTCGGCCGCGTCGACGCCGACAACCCGCCCACAGCCCCGGCCGCGCCACCGCTCGTCGCATCCGACGCCGCCCTGGCCGCCCTGGCCGAGCAGATCGGCGCGCTGCTCGCCCCAGCGGTCGTGCCGCTCGTCACCGCCGCGGTCCATGGCGGCATCGACGGCGCCCGGATCGTCGCAGCGAGCTGACGGCCCCGAGCTGATGGTCGTGCGCCGCGACGACGTGTACGTCCCCCTCGTCCGCAACACGGTCGAGATGTGGCTGCTCGGCCTGTGTGTCCTGTCGGGTGCCCAGTCGTGGCACACCCGGGTGGCGCACCTGCCCGCCTGGGCCGGGTGGGTGTGGTACGGGCTGCTCATCGGCGGTGGTCTGCTCGGCGTGGCCGGTGGTGTGTGGCCCGACGCGATCACCGGGATCCTGGTCCTGCGCGCGGCGTGGCTGGTAATTGGTTTCGGCGCGTACGGGTGGACCGTGGCGCTCCTCGCGGTGCACAGCGCACAACCGGTCGCGGCGATCGTCACAGCGACGTTCGGAGCGGCGGCGCACGGGCGCGTCGTGCAGATCAGCCGCTACGTGCGCACGAACCAGGGACGGCGGCGGTCGCCATGACGGGACTTACGGCGCTGCTCGCCGCCCTCGGCACCTTAGGCAGCCTCGGCGGCCTGGGCTCGCTGCTGACCGTGCGGGCCACCCGCCGCCGCATCGTGGCCGAATCGCAGCAGATCAAGGCGTCAGCCGACGAGTCGATCGCGGGGACGGTCAAAGTACTGCTGGGTGGGGCGGCGGATCTGGTGCAGCCGCTGCAGCGCCAACTCGATCAGGCCGAGGCCCGCGCGGACCGCCTCGACACGAGACTCGCCCAGGCGCGGCGGGACGCCGAGGAGCTGTCGGTGCGGCTGCACCGGCTGGTCGCGGCGATCCGCGACCCGTACATCACCCTCGACCGGCTACGAGCCATAGTTCCGGCCGACCCCGACGCCGACGGAAGGTGAAAACTCCGCCATGACGGTATTTCAGGCCGTGTTGTTCCTGCTCGCGATCATCGTCCTCAGTGTGGGCGCGATCATCGCGTTCGCCAGCCGGGCGTTCGTCACCGGACTAGCGTTCCTCGGCGCCGCGCTCGCGCTGCTCGCCTACGCCCTGCCCGGCCTGACACACATCCACTGAGGAGGCACCGATGCCGCAGAACCTGATGTTCTGGTGGCGGCACACCGCCCACGTCCTGGTCGGGGTGGCGCTCGCCTGGCTCGTCGCCCGGTACGGGCTGTGTATCCCGGACCCGGTCGGCGGGTGGGCCGACACCGCCCTGTTCGGCCTCGGCGTCGCCGCGTACGGGTACGTGCAGCACTGGGCGGAGACGCGCCGCGGCCGGGGCTGGCGCGCCGCCGCCCGGGCGGTGGCCCGGGTGATGGTCCTCGGCGCCCCGGCCGTGCCCGTCTACGCGGACACCAACCAGCTCGGTGTGCCGGCCGCGGTGGCGCCGACGCCGCCACGCGCCCGGATGTTCACCGACCGCCCCATCGACCGCCCCACCGACTACCCGCCCCCGCCGGGGGCGGTACCACCCCGCATCTGAGAGGAAGACCGCATGACCTGGTCAGCCAAGCTCGCCGTGACGGAGATCGGCCGCCACGGCGAGGCGCCGATCGTCGTCGTCGCCGCCGCGAGCGGCCCAGACGAGATCACCAGCAACACCGAGGGCCGCATCCACTCGATGGAGCTACGGATCCAGCTCGACGAGGACACGACGTCGCTGCGCCCGGGCGACATCATCCAGGCCTGGGGCTCCTTCAACGCCCAGCCGGCGCCCGCCCAGCCAGTGCGGATGGACAGCGCGTGAGCCGGGTACCCGAGCGGTTCACCAACCGGCACCCGGCCACCGTCGGGCTGCTGCGCTGGTTCGCGTATGACCATCTGACCGAGTACCTGCAGGCGATCTCCGCGCCGTGCGGCGAGCTGGCCTACGCGATGGCCGACGCGGTCCCGGACGGCGCCGAGCTGTCCGCCGGACTGCGGAAACTGTTGGAGGCCAAGGACTGTTTCGTGCGCGCCGGCGTCGACGAGCAGGGGTAACGTTCCCCTCGTCCGACCCCTTTCGACCAGGAGGCCGCCTCCCGCTCTCGCAGGCGGGAGGCGGCCTCACCGCATTCTTCGCTGGCAGGGGCCGGTCAGCCGATCGAGATCAGGTGTTTCCACTGGTTGCCCATCCAGAGCGCCGCTTCGCGGTCGGCGACCGTCAGGGTCTTCTGGTTGGACTCGGGGACGATGTTCACGTCCGGCTCCCGGCTGAGCATGATCAGTGCCGCGTCCTGCTCCTCGCGGGGTACGTCCCGCAGCCATGTCCTCAGCCTGGCGAGGCCGACCCAGGTACGGGGGGTGTAGTCGGAGCAGACGTTGTAGGCGGAGCGGATCCGGTCTTGGAGGCCGATCTTCGTAGCGGTCATGGCTTTCTCCTCGGGTTCGCGTGGGGGGCGAATCTGGGGTTCCTTGTCATCCGGCTCGCGAGCGAACCAGCGTCTTGGTGCCACGCCCCTTGTGTCCGCGGTGGTCGTGGCCTGTTCCGCGCGCCTTTGCCCCCGGTGGCGCTCCGCGTTGGGTGTTGAGGTCCCACTCCTGCGGGCCCGAATGACCGATGGTCCCTGCCGTGTCTCGGATAGGCGCCTGAGCGCCCTCGGCGTGGGCCCCCTCGCGCGGGGCCCCACCGGGCGGGGCTCAGTAGACCTTGATGTCGTATCCGGCTTCTTCGATCTCGACGGCCGCGCCGAGCGGGATGTACAGGTCAACCGGCCGGCCGTTCAGGGTGACGACGCAGTGCTCGCGGTCGGCGGTGGCGGCGATCCAGGGGTCGTAGATGTCGTAGATGCGGGCGAGTTGCTTGGCGGCGGCGGCGCTCATCTGTGTCATGCCCCCAGTATGATGCGCTAGCGCATCCGACACAAGGTGCGCTGACCAGGGGCGATGCGGGGCTGAGCGTCGCGGCACGTCCGCCACGCCTTACGGCGCACCGGGGGTTTGTCCGGTTCCGAGCGGAACTCGGCGGTAACTTGTTCGGACAGTAACCGATCTTCAATGCCCACGAAACGGACAGGGGGAGGTGTCCGTGTGCTCGCAGCGCCGAGGACTGGCCGAACGGCTGAGGCGGGATGTCCGGATCCGCCCGCTACGGCAGACCAAGGTCAACAAGTTGGCATTGCAACCGGACATTCCGGCAAGGTCAAAGAACGAACCGGGCACCACCGAACGTGACGCTAGCGCATCTACCCTGTATTGTTATCGGCCGTGCCCACCATCCGAATCACCGTCGACGGGCGCCTGGCCCTCACCACCGCCCAGGCCGCCACACGCCACGACCGCACCCGCGCAGTCATGCGGATGCTGCTCTCCCGCTGCGGAGTCGAACCCGTCGCCCACCTCGACGACCGCACCCCGCTCTACAGCGCCGTCGCCCTCGACCGTGCCATCAAGGCACTACCGGGCCGCGGCGCGAACCTGCGTGGCCACGGCTAACCACCCGGCCAGGCTAGCGCGGCCGGCTGCCACCTTCCTTCGGGTCCGGGGGAGGCACCGGCTTGACACCCTCGCTGATCCTTGTCTCCTGGCCGCGTCGACCGCCGTTGCCGGCGTGGTCCGGCTGTTTGGACATGCCCACCCTTCGGATAGTGATCATCTGGCCGGGTCTGTGGCGTCGTCGGGGATCGCGTCGACGTCGATGAGGACCTGCACCGGGCCCACCACCCGGCCGTTGTCGTCGAGCTCGTCGCCGTGGACCCAGCACCAGGCCCCGCCGTACCAGGTGGAGATGTCGGCCCGCACTTGGGTGACGAGGACGACGAGGCGGCGCGGCTCGGTGGCGATGCGCCACTGGCCCGGCTCCAGGGTCAGGATGGTACCGACCCGGGGTAGCCGCCGCGGCGGTGTCGTCACGTCGCGTGGCAGGTAGCCGCCGGCCTGGGGCGGCTCGCCCCGGGGTGGCCCGCTCACCGGCCGGGCCCCGCGGCGGCCGGCGGGTGCGCGGCGAAGTAGCGCGGGTAGGCTGCCTCGGCCCGCCGGGCCGCCAGGCGCGTGGCGGCCTCGTCGGCCAGCCGCCGCGGCCCGCACGGGTAGCGCCCCCCGCACGCGCACCACCACGGCCACCACCGGCGCCGGTGGTGGCGGCACCACCAGTCCTGGATCTCGCGCTGTTCCACCGCAAACCCTCCGCCCGACGGCTGGGGGTGCGACGCCCGAAGCGTTCGGCGTGCCGGTGGACGCCGCACCCGCACCGAACGTAGGCGCGCCGTCACCACCGCCATAAGCAGTGGGCTGTCAGGAAGCCCGTTACCTGACAGCGGACGGGCCCCGCCTTACAGGCCGAGCCGGCGTGTCGCAGCCCCGACCCACCGTCCGAGGCGTACCGAGCCGGTGGCCACGGCGACGGCGTGCGCCTCGCCGACCGCCCGGGCGGCGCCCGCGTCGTCGCCGACCTGCGCGAGGCTCAGCGCGCGGCGCAGCACATACCACGCGATCCACTCCGAGTGGCGGATCTCGGGGGGCAACGCGTCCAACGCGGCGCCGAGCAGCTCGGCGGCCCGCTCATGCTGGCCGAGGTAGTGGTAGGCCAGCCCCCGTTGCAGCATCAGCATGTCCGGGCCGTAGAAGTAGATCCACGGCGGCAGCCCGTCCGGGTCGGCGGCGGCGCGCACGGCCAGGTCGAGGGCCTCGTCGAGCCTGCGGGCGACGGCGTCGGCGTCGCCGGCCAGGGCGTGGCCGCGGGCCTCCTGCTGCACGGCCATGGCCCGCACCCCGGCCGACGCGGGCTGGCGGGCCGCGGCCTGCGACAGGCCGATCATCGGCCCGACTTCGCCCCGGGTCCAGGCGAGGTGGCCGCGCATCGACAGCACCGTCGCGACGAGGTCGGTGTCGCCGGCCTCGGTCGCCCATTCCAGCGCGCGGGCGTACCAGCGTGCCGCCGCGGTGTGGGCGCCGGTGTGGGCGTGCAGCCAGGCGTTGAACTGCGCCCACTGCCCGGCGACGTCGACGACGGCTGGGCGCAGCGGGCCGCGCGCCTCGACGACGAGGTTCTCCATCACCGTGAGCTGCCCGACGACCGGTGCCAGCAGGGCGGCGGAGCCGACGTTGTCCTCGAGGCGGCGCTGGTGGGCGAGGATCGTGGCGAACGAGCCGATGGTGGCCGCGTCGACCCGGCGCGGGTGGGCGGCGGCACGGTTGAGGCGCTCGTCGTCGTCGGGGGTCAGCGGCGCCCGGTCCTCGACGACCATCGAGGCCAGCTCGGTGCCGGCGCCCAGCGCGCTGTCCAGGCGTGCCGCGGCGTCTGGGGAGGGTGTCTGCCGGCCAGTCTCCAGCTCCCACACCTGGGTGTGGCTGTAGCTGGCGAGCCTGCCCAGCTCGCGTAGGGACAGCCCGCGGGTGGTGCGTAGCTGTCGCAGTGTGGCGCCGAACGACGGGTCGACCACGACGTGGCGCGGCATCTCAACCATCCCCGAGGTAGCGGCTCGGTGGCGGGGCCGGCCGCTACCCGGCGCCCGCCGTCATAGCCTCAGCCTACGACAGGAGAGGACTGCGGCACGAACGGCACGGACTGAGCGGCGTATCCGCTGGTCAGCATAGCGTCCTGACGGACACTGCTTCTAATCCTAAGGTCGCAGGTTCGAATCCTGCCGGGCGCACCACCTTCTAATCCTAAGGTCGCAGGTTCGAATCCTGCCGGGCGCACCACCAGGGAAAACACGGTCTGCCGCCGATAGCACAGCACTGCGAGAGGCTAGGATTCTTCAAGATCGGCATGTAGGGTTCGGGACCATGCCCCTGCCCGTCGACGATATCCGCACGCTGCTGCCCGACTGGCGCGCCCACCTCGAGTCGCGCAACCTGTCCCCGCTGACGGTACGCAGCTACACCGAGACCGGCCGGTTCCTCGCCGACTTCCTCGTCGCCCGTGAGCTTCCCACCGCCGCGGCCGCCATCGCCAAGCGCCACCTGGAGGCGTTCCTCGCCGACCGCCTGGAGCACAGGCAGGCCGCGGCGACCGTCGCACGGCACTACCGCAACATGCAGCAGCTCTTCGGCTGGCTCGTCGACGAGGACGAGGTCGCCGCGTCGCCGATGGCCCGCATGCACCCGCCGCAGGTACCCGACAAGCCGGTGCCGTACCTCACCGACGACGAGCTCATCAAGCTGCTCAAGGCGTGCGCCGGCAAGACGTACGAGAACCGCCGCGACACCGCCATCATCCGGGCGCTGCTCGACACCGGGGTCCGCGTCGCCGAGCTCGCCGCGCTGCAGCTACGCCGTCGCCGCAAGGACCGCGACCGCGACGAGGACGACGCGGCCGAGCTGTCCGACGTGGACTTCGACCTCGACGTGCTGCACGTCGTCGCGAAGGGCCGCCGGCCCCGGTCGGTGCCGTTCGGTACCCGCACCGCCGACGCGTTGCGTCGCTACCTGCGCGCCCGGGCCCGCCACCCCAAGGCCGCGGCCTCCGACGCGTTCTGGCTCGGCGCGAAGGGGCCGATGACCGACTCGGGGATCCGGCAGATGCTCGAACGCCGCGGCGCCGACGCCGGCGTGCCCAACGTGTATCCGCACCGGTTCCGGCACACCGGCGCCCACGCCTGGTTGGAGGCCGGCGGGCAGGAGACCGACCTGATGCGGCTGATGGGGTGGCGGTCGCGGCAGATGGTCGCCCGCTACGCCGCGTCGGCCGCCGAGGCGCGGGCGCGGCAGGCCCACAAACGGATGGCCCTCGGCGACCGCGTCTGACCCAAAAGGTGATGAAACGATCACTACGGGTCGCGACACTGGGCGACGTGACGTACCCGCCCAGCCCGCAGCCCGCTGAACCGGACCAGCCATGGCACGCCGAACCGCCGGCTCCCGGCCCGCCGAGGCGTAGACGGCGGACCGGCCTCGTCGTCCTGCTCGCGTGCGCCGCCGTGCTGCTGCTCTGCTGCGGCGGCGCCGCCATCGCCGCCGGCCTGTCCGCGCAGAAGAACCACGAAACCACCGGCCCGGCCGCCTCGACAACCGCGGCGAGCCCGGTGTCGACAGCCGTGCAGGCCATCCGCGCGTGGCTGGCCGGAGGCGGTGCGAACCTCGTCAGCGCCCTCGGCAAGGACTTCGACGCCTTCGGCGCCACGAGGGGTAGTCCCGACCCGGCGGCGGTGCGGTCCACCTGCGTCACCCTGCAGAAGGACATCGAGGCGGCCCAGGCGTACAAGCCGATCCCCGACGCCGAGGCCCAGAGGGACTGGGCGGCCGCGTTGGCTGCGTACGCCCGCGCGGCTACCGACTGCATCGCCGGGATCGACGCCACGAACGCGGCGGTGCTCAACCGGTCGGCTACCGAGATGGGTCAGGGCACCGATGCGTTGAGCAAGCTCAACGCGCGCCTGGACGCGATCAAGGGCTGACCCGCGACCGGTGTTGCTCAGCGAGCTGCACGACCGGCGCCGTCTCGTCGTGCTCCGCTCGGACGCGTTCCAGCTCGCGGCCGAGCTCGACACCGCGGTCGAGGAGGCGGCCGACCAGGCCGGCGGCGACCGCGACGCCGGCGGCGACGAGGGCGGCGACGTGGATGCGGATGGGGACCTCGGGCCATCCGAGGTAGCGGTCGACAGCGGCGTACGCGGTGGCGGCGAGGCCGAGGACGGCACCGGCGCCGAGGCTGAGGCGGGGAGACACGCGGGACCTCCCGAAAATGGCGGTAGTCGAGGGGTGGTCTAGCACGCCACTGATCACTATGGGTCTCAGACGTTTGCCGCTTAACCGCCCGAATGGGCAGAATCCCTACCCCGCTCGGTGTCAGGACGCCTCGAACCGCTGATCATTCTCGACGGGCGGCGGCGGCGGGCCGGCGGGCCGGTAGTCCGTCGCGATGATCCCCCGGATCTGCCGGACCCGCTGATGGTCGTCAAGGCCCGGAAAGTCAAGCGCGGTGACGATCATCGCGATCACCATGTCCGCATTGCTGGCCGAGCCGCCGCGCGGTAGCGGATCACCGCCCGCCAAGATCCGAGTGACGCTGCCCGTTCCCCAGCCGAGTGCCCGTTCCAGCGCGGCGATCGTCGCCCGGTCGTAGTTGGTACGTCGAGCATTCTCGATGTCGGACAGCACCCGTGAACTTACGCCGACCTGTTCGGCCAATGCCTCTCTGGTGCGAAGGCCAAGACCGGTGCGCGCGTCTACCACGTAGTCCGCGAGGCGCTGCCAGTCCATGCCGGACATCTTGCCGGAAACGATCAGAAACGCATAGCAACGTTTCCGGTAAGGATCAATCATCCACGATCGTCGCTGGATCCTCTCCACAGCGTCACTTCGCAGGCCCCATTTCACTTCGTTCCGGATTGCGCTTGACTTTGTTTCCTGTCGTTCCTACTGTTTCCACATGGCCATACGAACTAACGGCGCCGCGATCCGAGCGCTGAGGCAGGCGTACGGCTGGAAGATCACCAAGTTCGCCCTGGCGAACGGCGTGAGCCCGTCGTACATGTCCAACTTGGAAGCCGGACGCCGGCAAGCATCGCCCGAGGTACTCCGGAAGATTTCGGAAACGCTCGGCGTGCCGCTGGCCGCCATCACCAGCGAGCACGACGTTCAGGACGTGGCGTGATGGCGGCGCGTAGCCCGGCTGAGCGGGCCCTCATCGCGCGGATCGCGGCAGCCGCACGCTGGTCGCGGACCGCTGACCGGGCCGCGGCGACCACCCCGGCCCGCGCCGCCCTCCAGGAGCGTTTCGAGCGGCAGGTCGACCCCAACCACGAGTTGGCGCCGGAGGACCGGGCCCGCCGGGCGCGGGCCGCCCGCACCGAGTTCTACGCCCGCCTGCAGCTCGCGTCGCTGCGCTCGCGGCGCCGCACCCCGAAGCCGCCCGCCGGAGGTGACGTGTGAGTACCCGGACGTTCGAGCTGTGCGACTACGGCGACCTGGTCGAGGCGCGGCAGCGGGTCGACGGTGTGGTCGATGGGCGGTTGCTGGCGGTGGCGCGTCGGCGCCGGTACGGGCCACGCCCGCGGTTGTGGGACGTGTACCGCGGCGACGACCTGAAGACCCCGGCCACGTCGGTGGCGAGCAAGGCGATCGCGAGGCAGCGGGTCGGTGAGTACGCCACCGAGGCGCTGACCGCCGGCCCGACACCTGAGGCACCCGCGGGTGGTGAGCCGTCGTGACGGTGTACGCCTCGGCCAGCGCCCCCCCGTACATCGTGGACCTGGGCGCCACGGTCAACCTCGTCCAGCCGCAGCCGACGGGTGACTGGTCGTCGCCGCTGACGGCGGGTCGGGTCCTCGCGTCGGCGTGGGGCCCGGGCGTCGACGGGCCCTGGTACGTGCGGGAGCGCGGCGCCGGGACGGCGGTGACGGTCGCGGACCGCACCGCGGCGCTGGTGCGCCTCGCGGAGATCGGCCGCGGTGGGCGGCGTGAGGCCGGGTGGGCAGCATGACCAGGCCCGCGGTGCTGCTGTGGGAGGACCCGCCGCCGGATGGCCGGCACGCGCCTCGGACATTCCCCCTCAACCACCATGAGCTGGCCGAGGAGCTGCGGGACAACCCGCGCCGCTGGGCGCTGGTGCTGCGTGGCAGCGACGCGAACGGCAGTCTCGTCAACTACATGCGCTACGGGCGGCTGGTGGCGTACCGGCCGGCCCGCGCGTTCGAGGCGGTGTACCGGACGGCTGCGGGTGAGGCCCGGATCTACGCCCGGTACGTCGGCACCGACGGATCCACTGTGGACGGTGGCCGGTGAGCCTGCAGCGCGCGGTCCGCAACGCCGGCCTGATGACCCTCGTCCTGGTCATGCTGACGGTCGGCGCCGCCCTGGCGTGCCTCGGGCTGCTGTCGAGCTGCGGGTGGCGGTGACCTCGGTGGCCGCCGTGTGTGTCGTGCCCGCCGTAGGCCCCCGCCGGGCAGGGCGGCGGGGAGTGGTGGGTCCCCGCTGGGGGGCGGGGCCCACCACCGCACCGACTGCTGTCCCGGACCGGCGCGTGGCCGGGCTGGGTGTCCTCGTCGAACCCGTGCAGCCCCGCACGGGTCGGGTGGTAGCGGTCGCCACCCACGGTGTCCCGGCGGGCGGCCCCCCGTCCGCCCGCCGGGGCACCCCTAAGACCCGGGCGGCCCCTGCGGCGACGTACCTGCTGCTGCTGGGCTTGGTGGCTTTGCTGGCCGGGGTGTGGCGCGACGCGGCCGGCGACGGCAGCTTCGCCTCGCTGCTGCTCCTGGCGCTGCTGCCGGCCTACGCCCTGACCGCGTCCCTGACGACGACCGCCCACCGCGCCGGCCGGCCGGCCCGCCGCCGACCGGCGGGGGGCGCCCAGCCCTACCCGTAGACCCCCGGACCGGCGTCGCTGCCACCGAGGGCGCGGCGCCGGACCGGGCCCCACACACGATCGAGCGCCCCACGGACCAAACCCGCGGAGCGCCCACCAGACAAGCCTTAGGAGGCAACATGTCCACCCGCATCGTACCCGCACCCGCCGACAACCTGAAATCGGCGCACGTCGTCGACCGGGCAGAAGGCGTCGACGGGCGGCGTCTGCTGGCCCGGATCAGCCGGTGGCGGCGCACCGACCCCGACGGGCTCGACCGCCGCTGGTGGCCGGGCCGCTGGGAGCAGTCGTTCTGGCCCGGCTGGTACCGCACCTTCGACGGGCTCACCGAGGTCTGCTGGGCCGAGGACCGCGTACCGGCCGACACCCTGCACATCACCTGGCGCGAGGGCCGCTACGGCCCCGAACGTGAGGCCCGGATCACGGTCACGTCGCTGCGCCAGGCCGTCGACGTCCTCGTCGCGGTCGGGATCCTGCCGGTCGAGGTCTCGTCGGCGTACGAGGCCGGCTGCGGCGACGCCGCCCAGCGCGACGAGTGTGAGGGGGCCGGGCGGTGAGCCTACGGACCGCGCACACCGTCACCGTCGAACCCGTCACCGTCGAGATGCGCCGCTGGGGGCACATCCCCACCGACGCGACCCGCGTCGCGGTCGAGCGCTACGGCCAGACCTTCGTGAAGGTCTGCTCGACCGACGCCGACGCGGGTGTGTGCGACATCGAGCTGGCCGCGCAGGCGTGGGCCCGCACGTACGGGGCCGACTACCGGCCCGGCGTCGCGGTGCCGTCGTGACGCCGCCACGCCGCCGCTGGGGCCTCAGCGGGCCGCGGGTGGGGATGGTCATGTCCGGGTACCGCCGCCACCGTGCCCGCGACGAGTACTGGCTGGTCGCGGAGGCGTGCCCGCCGGCGCCGGTGTGGCAGGCACCCGCGGCGGCTGTCCTCGCGTCGGTGGGGCGGCACTGGGCCCTCGACGCGGGTGACGACCGCGCCGACCGGGGGTACGCCCCGCGGCACCTGCCCGCCGACCAGCCAGCCGATCTGCTCGTGCAGCCGCCGGCGGGCAGGCAGGTCGCGTACTGCCCGTACTGCGGCGACCGGGTCGCGGGGCTGCTCGCGTCGTGCCGCCGGCCCGGCTGCGTGGTCGCCGAGATCGACGAGGTCATCGCGGCCAACACGTACAGCGAGGCGTACAGCGACGCGTGCGAGGTGACCCATGGTTGACCCTGAGCGGCCGGGCCGAAAGTACCCGTACTGGCCTGACCTGACCGACGACGAGGGCGACGCCCTGACCGCGTACTTCGACGTGATCTGCGGGGACTGCGTCGAGGGGCGCTGCCACTGGGGCGGCGAGCGGTCACGCGAGTCTATCGCCGCGGTCAAGGCCGGTCGGGAGTACGTCGATGCGACGTTCGGGCGGTGCGGCTGCGACCGCCACGCCGACAGTGTGCTCGCCCGCAGGTATCAGGTGGCCGGTGCGGGCGAGCGGACCACGGTCGAAACGGCCCTCGCGTGGCGGGCGCGGGTGGCGACCGTGGTTGAGGTACGGCAGCGCACACACCGATGCGGGCAGTGCGGGCACGACTGCGCCAGCACCGACCACCACATCCGCTGCTGCGGAACCGAGAACCAGCACCGCAACACCGCCGGCAGCTACTGCACAGGCCACCCCTGCCCAGCCTGCCGAGGCCCCGACTTCGAGGTCCTGTGCGACGACGACTGCGAGTGCTGCGCGGGCGGCTGCAACGACCCGGAGGACCCGGGCTGCGCCCACTGCTACTGCTGCTGCACGTGCGTCGGGTGCAGCTACGCGAGAGCGGGCCTGTGATGGGCGCCGCCACCGTGTTCGTCGCCGGGTCCATCTACACGCAGGCGGGCCGCCGCATCGGCGCGGTGCTGCTCACCTACGACCGGGCCCGCCCCTACGAGGCCAACATGCGGTTCCTGCTACCGGGGGAGCCGCCCAACGACTGGCTTATCGGCCGGGACCTGCTCATCGACGGCCGGACCGGGCTGGCCGGCATGGGCGACGTCACCGTCGCACCCGCACCCGACGACCGGGTCGCGGTCACGCTGCGGACCCACAACCCGCGCGAGGAGGACACCGTGTACGTGTGCGACCGGGTCGTGCACGTCTTCGTCGTCGCCATGCTCAGCGTCGTGCCCCGCGGCGCCGAGGCCCAGGTATGGGATGACGCTGAGCTGCGCCGCCTCCTGGACGGTGCCCGGTGACCGTCTTCGACCCCGACGACCCGCAGTTCGACGACTACCCGTACCCCGGCGAGCCAACGCCCGGCGAGTACTGCCAGCACAACCAACCCGACCCGACTCCCGCACGCCGGCGCGACGACCACGACCGCGCAGCCGCGCGCTCAACGGCCACCACCGCCGCCACCCGGAAGGAACCCACCTGATGTCCCAGCTCACCTTCGCCAAGGCCACCAAGAAACAGGCCAAGGCCCGCCTCGCCTTCGCCGGGCCGTCCGGCTCCGGCAAGACCTACACCAGCCTCCTCGTCGCCCGGGTCCTCGGCCGGCGGGTCGCCCTGATCGACACCGAACACCGCTCCGCGTCGAAGTACGCCGACGAGTTCGACTTCGACACCCTGCCCCTGGACCGCTACGACCCCCAGGTCCTCATCCAGGCCCTCGCCGTAGCCGGGCAGGCCGCCTACGACGTCGCCGTCGTCGACTCCCTGTCACACTTCTGGATGGGCACCGACGGCATGCTCGAACAGGTCGACCGGGCCGCGAAACGCGTCGCCGGCGGCAACAGCTTCGGCGGGTGGAAAGAGATGCGCCCCGTCGAACGGCAGATGATCGAGGCGATGCTCGCCTACCCCGGCCACGTCATCGTCACCATGCGCACCAAGACCGAGTACGTGGTCGAGAAGGACGACCGGGGCCGGTCGGTGCCCCGCAAGATCGGTCTGAAGCCGGAGCAGCGCGACGGCCTGGAGTACGAGTTCGACATCGTCGGCGACCTCGACCTGGAGAACGAGCTGATCGTGTCGAAGTCGAGGTGCAAGGCCCTGTCCGGCGCCGTGCTGAAGAAACCCGGCGAGGACTTCGCCCGCACCGTCGCGGCCTGGCTCGACGACGGTGTCGCCGGCGGCCCCACCGCGGCGCAGCTACGCGACGAGGCCCTCGACCCGTACGCGACGTTCGAGGAGCTACGCGCGCTGTACCGGCGGGCGCAGGACGCCGCGCTGCTCGGCGCCCCGGTCGTCGACGACACGGGCGAGGGCACGACCCTCGGTGAGCTGGTCACCGCCCGGGGGCGTACCGCCCGCGCCGCGGCCCCGCCGCCCGGCGCGGATGGGGCACCGTCGGTGACCCAGGTCCAGCACCGCCGCATGCACGCCCTATGGCGCGACCTGAGACTCGGCGGGGAGGACCACCGCGAACGGCGGCTGGCCCGCACGTCGGAGATCGTGGCCCGCCCGGTCGACTCGTCCGCGACGCTGACCTCCGCCGAGGCCGACAAGGTCATCGCCGTGCTGGAGCGGGACAAGGCGGAGCTGGCCCAGGTCGGGGTGAGGCCGTGACCCCGCCCAGCGGGAACCGGGCGGACCAGGCCCGCGCGGTCCTGTTCTGGGACGCCGTCGCCGACAACGCCGCCGCCCGGGCGGCGGCCGCCCGCGAGGACCTCGCCGCGGCCGCCCGCGCCGAGCTCGCGCGTGACGGTACCGCCCCGACGTGGCGGATACCCGGCGTCGGCACGGTCCCCCTCGCGCTGAGCATCGACGCCGTGGTCGTCGCCGACACGCTCACGTACACCCGGTGGGTGGCGCAGCGGTACCCGGATGAGGTCGAGCAGCGGGTCCGGCCGGAGTTCGACAAGTGGCTGCGCCGCCGCGCCGCGCAGCGCGGCGACCCGCCGTGCGACGACCACGGCGAGGCGATCCCCGGGGTGCGGTTCGTGGCGGGCGGCGCGGCGAGGGGCGTGTCGGTGCGCCCCGAGCCCGCGGCGCGGGAGTCCGCGGCCGCGGCCGCCCTGGCGTTCCTCGACCGGCAGGGTGGTGAGGGCTGATGCTGGAGATCCGCCTGGTCGGCAGTCCCGACGAGGTCGCCGTCGCCGTCGAGGTCCTGCATGAGGCCGAACGCGCCGGTACCCTCACGGTCCGCAAGGTCAGCAGGACCCACACGGCCGTCGGCGACGCGGCCCGTGACGCGGTCCGTGTGTACGTGTACGCCCACCTGGGTGCGCGCGTCGACGGGGCCCGGCCATGACCCGGCAGCCGCCGCACCGCCGCCGCCGCACCGCCGCCGACCCGTTCGACCGGGCGCAGCTCGCCCCGCTCCGCCCGGCCGAGTTCACAACCCTCCTCCGCTACGTCGACCCCGTGCTGGGCGTGGAGCTGACCGTGCACGCCAACACGCGCCGCGGCTACGCGCAGGTCACCCTCGCGCAGCCGGCGACGGGGGACATCCTCGCCGTGCGGGTCCGCGACGCCTGCCTCGACGCCCTCATCGACGCCCTCACGGCGGCCCGTGACCTGGGCCGCCGCGACACACCAGGGAGCACCGCATGACCTTCATCATCATCGACCAGGATGGTGACCTGCACCGCCGCGACGGCGACCCCACCTACGACGCCCTCGTCGACGCGGTCGGGCCGGAGGGCTACAACCAGGTCCGGCTCAACCCGGGCTACCGGCTGGCGGGCTGGGCCAACGACTGCGGCCTCGTCATGCCCGACCGCTACGCCCGCAACCCGGTCGGGTCGTGCCTGCTGGGCGCGCTGGGCGCCGCGCAGCAGCCCTACGCCGGGCCGCTCGCCGTCACCGGCTGGGACCCGCACAACGACGGCTGGGAGCCCGTGCCGGTCCCGGACACCATCCTCGCCATGGTCGAATCGCTGCACACCGACGTGCGGACCGCCCTCGCCGGCGGCGACGTGCCCCACCAGTCGTGCAGGTGTGGCTGCGGCGCGGACTGGGCGGCGGAGGTGCGCCGCTACGCCGAGACGGTCCGCACCGGCCCGACCCCGGGCATCACGATCCTGTCCGGCGGCGACGCGTCGCGCTGGCTGAGCGGCGGCGGTGACCTGCCGTGAGGGTCAAGGCGTTCCAGCTGGTCGCGGGGCACACGATCGTCCAGCCGATCGGGTTCCGCTGCCAGTCGCAGCCGGCCATGGTCGAGCACCTCGACCTGCACATGCGGGGCCACCGATGAGCCCGCCGGTCCCGGCCCGGATGGCCCGCCTCCCCCTGGACAGGCACGGCCGGCCGGTGCCGTGGTTCGCCGCGTGGGTCGACGGCCAGCCCGACTTCCGGGTGGCGTCGGGAGCCAAGCTGGTCGAGGCGTTGCGGTTCAAGCTGTGCTGGGTCTGCGGCCAACGCGTCGGCCGGTTCGTGTCGTTCGTGATCGGCCCCATGTGCGCGGTCAACCGGGTCACCGCCGAGCCGGGCTGCCACCGGGAGTGCGCGATCTTCTCGGCGACCGCGTGTCCGTTCCTCGCCCGCCCCACGATGCGGCGCCGCGAGTCCGGCCTGCCGGAGGACCGCATCGACGCGGGCGGCGAGACGATCGAGCATAACCCTGGTGTCGCCCTGGTGTACGTCACCCGCGGCTGGAAGCCGTTCCGGGTGCCGGCGGGGATGGGCCACGACGGGGTCCTCATCGACCTGGGCGAGCCCACGCAGACGCTGTGGTACGCCCACGGCCGTGACGCTACGCGGGCTGAGGTGATGGCCTCGATCGAGTCCGGGATGCCGTTGCTGCGCCGGGCGGCCGAGCAGGACCCAGACGATCCGGTGGGTGCGGTTGCGGCGCTTGCGGCGCAGTACGTCGTCGCCATGCGGTACGTGCCGCCGGAGGTGCCCGATGCCTGAACTGGCGGCCGTACACCACGACTGCCCCGGCGGCTGCGGCGCGCAGGTCCCGAACCACCTCCTCGCGTGCCTGTCGTGCTGGCACCGGCTCCCGGCCGGGCTGCGCCTGCGCCTGACGACCGCGTACCGCACCCGCAGAGTCGACCCGCGGCCGCACCGCCAGGCCCTCGCCGACGCGCTCGCCTGGTACCGCGACCACCCCGGGGGTACCTGATGGCCGACGAGCGGGTGAGCGTGGCGGCGTCGACCGTCCCCGCGACCGCGTCGATGCTCGTGTCGCAGGGCGACTGCTCCGCGCAGTGCCTCGTCTCCTCCGAGACCGAGGCCACCGCGTGCGCGTGTGACTGCCGGGGCCGCCACCACGGCAAGCTCGCCGACATCCTGGTGCCCGGCACCCGCCGCCGCCCGCCGAAGCCGAAGCCGGCCGAGCCGACCCTGTTCGACATCGCGCTCCTCGAACCGGCGGGGGTGCCGTGATGAACGTCAAGGGCGGCAGCCCGGTCCCCGACGACCCGACCTGCCCAGCGCCGTGGCACCGCAGCCAGTACGCCTACGCCAAACACCGCTGCCGCTGTCCCGCCGCCGTCACCGCGACCCGCCGGATGTGGCGTCGCCGCAGCCGGCAGCTGACCAGCCCATGCACCAGACCCGCAGCGCGCCACGGCTGGGGCGTCGACCCGGTGGCGGTGGACCGGGCCTGCGACGGCGACCGGCTGATGGCCCGGTCGCTGACCGACGACGAGCTGACCGTGGCCGTCGACCGGCTGACCCGCCACGGCCTGTCGGCAGCGCAGATCGCGGCCAGGCTCGGTGTGCATCCGCGTACGGTCCAGCGCCACCGGCAGCGGCTCCGGTACGAGGCAGTGCCGCCATGACCGGCCGGCAGCGCCGCGAGCCGCGCCCGTCGAAGGTCGACCCGCACCCGTACGTGCCGGACTACACCGTGCCCCTGGACTGGCAGGGCCGCGCCTACTGCGCCACCTGCCACTGCCCCGGCCGGCCCGGCGACGACCGCCATCCCCTACCAGACCCCGCCCACCAGGAAGAACACCGCCGCAGAAGCGGCGACCGACCAGAGGAGAACCCATGATCGACCCAACCGACCTACCCACCGACCCCGCCAGGGAGCCGACCGCCGGCATGGATGTCGGGGACTACGTGATCGTGCGGACCGAGGCCGCCGGCGTGTTCGCCGGCACCCTCCAGTCCCGCAGCGGCAGTGAGGCCGTCGTGGCCGACGCCCGGCGGCTGTGGTACTGGGCCGGCGCCGCATCGCTGTCCCAGCTTTCGATGGAGGGCGTCAGCCGGCCGGGGGACTGCAAGTTCCCGCGCGAGGTTCCGGCGGTGACCCTACTCGGCGTGATCGAGGTCCTGCCGGTGACCGACGTCGCGCGGAAGAGCATCGCCAAGGTGCCGGTATGGCGAGCATGACCGACGGCTCCGGCTACGGCTACGGCTGCGGCTCCGGCTACGGCGACGGCTGCGGC